>Ga0180434_10000191_pt1 | contig 95166 bp, 119 predicted proteins | sample SS_ome_7_FD_132453 | JGI IMG/M metagenome (GOLD analysis project Ga0180434, IMG submission 132453) | Hypersaline lake sediment archaeal communities from the Salton Sea, California, USA - SS_1_D_2 metaG | ecosystem: Environmental > Aquatic > Non-marine Saline and Alkaline > Hypersaline >... | reverse complement strand
TATCGATCTCGCCGGCGAGGGTATAGTACCAGTGCAGGTATCCGTATCCGGGCATCGTCCAGCCTCGGTGCACCACCCGCAGATTGTACTCATCAGCCTCGGCCCAGCAAACCACTCGCGACTGCCTACCCGAGTTGTCCCCGCCATCACCATAGGTGATCTCCGAGGTATAGCGGCTGTCGGTCCAGGCGTGGCCAACGTTGTCCCAGCTAGCGAATGGAGAAACCTCCAACTTGGGGTACCGGCTGTTAGTGGTACTGTCCACCTCTATTTTGAGGTGATAATCGTAGGTAATCTGCCAGTCAAAGGCAGAGGTCTCGTTCACGCCAGAGGCGTTGTTGTAGGTGATCTGAGTAGCACTGATCCGAGAGGCGATGGCAAAGGTGCCGTTGTTCCCCGGGTTGGAGGCGTTGCTGATCGTGATGTCCTTGCCCACGTCAGAGGTCTGGAAGTTGGCACCCGCGTCGGTGAGGGTCGCTACCGAGCCTACCATTGAGATGTCGTCACCAGTACCGTCGCCCGTCGTGGTGCCGGCGCCAGTCTTCCCCTTGCCGATCACCACCGCTATGTCTCCCTGGTCTGGTGTGTAAGCGTCGTCAGAACTCCAGAGTGCCCAGTCCACGGTCTCGGCCGCGGTGAAGCCATCGGAGTGGGGCCCCATCCGTTTATCCACCTTGATCGTATATACGTCCCCCAGAACCGATACGTACTCTAGGATGCGGTAGATACCATCTTCCTCGGGTGTGGAGAAGCCCACCAAGGTGAGGTAGCGTCCGACATCCGAGAGGGCGAAGGCATAGCCTGGTGAGGTGATGTCGATCGTCTCGGTGTCCGAGGTCGTTGCAGTGCTCGAGCCCGAGGCGATGTAGTTGTCCCACTTCGTCCCTACCGCCTTGTCGTGCACCGCCCACCCAACAACCTGCGTCAGAAACTCGAACAGCCAACGAGCAAAGGCTGCGCCTACGTTGCTCTCTGACTTCTCGAGGAATAGACCGTTCTGGTACCTGGCCATGATCGCTCCTATAGACTAGTAACTCTACCCCGTGCGCTAGACACCGACAGCGCAGAGGCTCCGTAACATTCGTCGTTCGTGAAGTGGATCACCTGCGGGGCCTCGGTACCCTGCACCACAGTAACATCGATACCGCCCTCCTCCTCGTCGCCGGTCACCTTATATTGGTGAATCCGCCAGGTGGTACCTCCGTAGGTCCACCGGAGGGGAAACCAGTACCACAGTTTTTTGACCAGCTTGTTCTTCCGATCTACTTCAGTCATTGGATCACCTCACGTAGTAGCAACGGCTCCCGCTCCAGGGGATCACGATGCCTCCGATTATATGCAGGTACTCGTTGTCCACCCCAAAGGGCTCTGCTCTGGGGTTGTTCCTACCTGTCGACCACACCCGCCTGAGTGATCCTCTAACTTCATTGTACCCGGCGTCCCGACACTCACAGAGGAGGTCCGCTAGCAACCACTCTCCTGAGACCGCGCTGTACCTCCTGTGAATGCCGCTCATCCAGTTCTGGTTCTCGTTGGTAGGCACGTGAGGGAACATGATATAGCCACTCACGGTAGTAAGATCATCGTAGGTGAGCCACTTCCCCCGGCCGTTGATGTTACTGTCAGGCGAGTACCCGATCAGGTCCTCCCCATCTTCTCCCACATTGTACGAGCCGCGGTTGCTCCCTTCCCATACAATGCAGGGGCGGGCGTCCTGCGAGGCGTGGAAAGTGTCGATCTCTCCGAGGTAGACGAAGTGCCAACAGTAACACCCCTCGGTGTACTCCTCGGAGTGCCGCTCAAACCTCAGCATTAGGATCAGGCGATCGGTGTCACCCGCCGCGAATACTCGCATACTTGGCTGGTCATACACGGAGTAGTTCCAATCCTCCCACACAACCTCCGAGATATAGCGGCTATCGTCCCAGGTGTGGGAGCCGGCGTTCCAGCTTCCGAAGGGGGACAGGATGAACTTCGGCATCCCCATAGTAGTGGTGCCCTCGGTGTTCACCTCCATCCTGAGATGGTAGGTGTAGCCTCCTCCCGTAGTCCCCGTCCCGCCAAGCACGCACCAGTCAGCAGGGTCCGGCGCATAGGCATCCTCAGCCCTCCACAGGTACCAGGACAGCCCCGTCAAGTTGCAAGGGATACCCGACGAGTGGATGCTGAACTGGTACTCGATCTCCACCACCTTATCAGAGACGATGCTGGCGATTCGATAGATACCCGCAAAGGCCGCCGGCGTAATTCCAGGGATCGTCAGGTACGCGCCGATATCGTCTACGGTGAAGACGTGAGAGTCAGCGCCTATCGAGAACCTCTTGGTGTAACTCGCCACCGACTGGCCGTCTGATCCTGATGCGACGTAGGTAGTCCACTTCGAGCCGCTCTTGTCGACATCGGTCATCCCCACCACTTTCGTCGCCCACTCAAATAACCAACGACAAAAGACGCGGCCCAGTCTACCGCCAGACCCGCTGAAGGTGGTGAGTTTTAGCCCGTTCTGAAACTTATCAGCCATTAAAGCCCTCTCTGGTTACGCGGCGGTCTCCTGGATATTGATCACGATACTACTCGCTGTTGTGTACGGTAGCTCGTTCGGCCCCAGGCTAAGGCTCGCGGTTGAGCTACCGTTGATCAGCAAGGTAGGAACGTCCTCGACTCCGGGGTCTACCGAGTGGATTTCTGCGTGCACACGCGATCGACTTACGTACCCGTTGTATTCGAACACGTAAGTAGTACCATCCTCTTCGAGTGCCAGCGGTGTGATCAGGGCGAGGAGTGCCGCTCGCACCGATTCCGCGTTACCCCCCTTCCACACCACAGTAGCCTGGATCTGCACTAGGCGGGGCTCGAAGTTGACTACGGTCAGGTGGTGGCCGAGGGTGATCTTCCCCTTGACCTGCGGGCGGGACTCCCGGTTGCCGTTGAAGTACTCTTCTAGCTCCTCTCGCTGAGAAGTAGACAGCGTGGTGCCGCCTGCTCCTACGACCAAGAGCTTGACCGTCTTAGGGCCGAAGCCCTCCTCCTGGGCCACTGCGCGGGCCACTGGCTTGACACCATCAGAGTCGGTGAATTCCTTGACGGCCAGGCGCTCCGTGTCCCCCTCGTTGCTCGCAGTCTCCCTAGTGCGCAGAGCGGCGGGGGCATCTCTCTTGACACGCGCCAGGTCGTCGTCCGACCCACCCTCCTTCATCCTCCAACCCGAGGCCGACCGCGGGTTCCACACCTCCGCAATACCGCTCACACCATCCGCATTGGTGTTGACCTCCATGACTCCGACGTTGCCGTCGATGTCCCCTCCAATGCGCCAAGTAGCGCGGAGGTTGTCCGTCCCACTTGGGGGTATCTTCCCGTTCTCCCCGTCACCGAAGCGGATGGTGGCCACGTCTTCCGCGCTACTTTCCCTCACGTAGTGACGGCTAGTCTCGGAGCTATTCAGGAAGTTGGCTACCCTGGACCACTCCGTCCAGGATCCGCTACCGCCCTCGTCTACCTCGATCATCTCGGTGTCGTCGATGAAGGGCGATTCGGGCAACGAGAACTCCTGAAAGGAAGAACCGTCGCTGCTCCCAAGGACAAGCGGGCCGATGGTCTCCCCCTGAGTAGCTTGCACTACCATATACTGATCACCCTGATCGATCTTGATGCGATCGATGGACGGCTCGGTCGGAGTAGACACCTCCACGATGCGGTAGCGCCACCACCACGCCTCCACCAGGTTGACCTCCGTCTCCTTCCAGTTGCGGTACTCGTCTTGCGGGAAGTTGAAGGTGACAGCCTCGTCAACTGTGAGGTCGAGGGTCTTGTCGTCCTGATTCTCGAACGGCACCCAGTCCGCGGTGATGAGGTAGTCCTCTATGTCCGTGCTCACCGAAGTCTGACCGAGGGTTGACTGCGTGGTTGCCTTGTTCGCGCTCAGGGAGAACGTAGACGCCACACGCTCTTTCGTCCCTGTTGGGATGTACTCGATCTCTATCTCCGCACCGTGGCGATCGGGTGCACCCAAGAGAGAGGTAAGGTCAAAGGTGATCGTACCGTCACCGTTGTCCGTCACACCTGATGGGAAGAACTGGGACAAGCTGTTATCGAAATACTCGAACACGCCGGCGATGTTCGCCGCGGCGGTGTCTAACTCCACGTCGATCTGACCTGGTAGGACCTGCTTGTGGCCTACGTAGAGGCAGTCACCATCCTCGGCATCTACCCATGGATCGAAGGGAGAGCCACCTGTGTTGGCCTCCGTCGCCTTGTCGGTCGTGAACGCCTTCAACGTCCAGTCCAGCCCCGTCTCAGTTTGGAACCCCGGCGAGCCGCTGCCTGGCACTTCGACGACCCTCACGTTATCTGCGTCGATGTACTCCGTAATGCGTAGCTCCCGCGGGTTCCCATTCAGACTTTCGAGGATGAAGATATGCTTGCCCAGGTCCCCCGCGGCAAAGACGTCACCCGATGTCCTGGTGAACACGTCGGGCGCCGTGGCACTCACCTGGCCGGCCGAGCCCTCTTTCTCCTTCTCGAGCCCGTAGACGTAGCTCACCTGATCCGTCCGGTCCAGGTCGACACCACCATCCTCGAGTACCTCGTAGGGGATAGGGGGGACGCTGTCGGTAGCGAACTCGGCTAGCTCAGGGATGAACCCCACGATGTCCGAACTCGTCACCTCCGACAGCTTGATCACCACATCCGCAACCGCCGGCGAGGCGCTGGATAGCTCCACACCGATCAGCCGCAGGAGCACCTTCGCACTCTCCAGGAGCTTGCAAGTGCTGTAGATCAACTCCGTGGCTACTGTATCTAGCCTGGTGTTGTTGAGGTGGCCCACGAGCGAAAAGGCCCGCACCATCTGAACGTGCACCTCGTACTCGTTCTCATCGGTGAGGCCAATTCGATCCCTGAACCTGCGGAGGTAGGTCAGTAGCTCGCGGAGGATCTCAGGGTAGTAGAACCCTGCGAACTCGACGTCGGGAATGCTGATAAGGCTGGGCATCGTTTAGTCTCCTGCAGGTGGAATCGGTACTTCTAGTTCTATCCGCTCCTGGGTTTCCATGTTGGTGTAGGTGAGGTCAAGCTGTAGCTCACCACTCTCCTCCGTTCTGGTAAACACCAGGTCCTTCTGAGGATCGTCCAACTTGGCTAGCTGGTCAACTTCTAGCGACCGAAAGCCTGCGATTACCTGCTCCCTGATCTCCCCTTCGGTCATCTGGTCGTTCAACTCGTAAATCATCCAGTCGCCCAGGCCGATGTCCTGAAAGGGGTTGTCGCTATCGTTTGCACCCAACATCGTCATGACCAGTTGGGTGACGTACTCATCCCCGCCAAGGAGTTTGAGTCTCCCTCTTATCGCCTTGGCTGGTACTGCGATCCCTTTTGCCATATCGACCTCACGTTATTGGCGCCGGCCCACACCCCGTCCCAGGCGGGTTGGGGAGGACCGTATCGTTAGCGTTGACTGTCTTGGTGAAGGTATCCATCAGGTCACCATGTTGCTGGGCTGCAATAGCAAAGGTGGTGGCTGGGTTCCCGGTCAACGTAGACCACATCGACTCAAGGCCGGCCTGGAAAGCTGCCTTGCCTGTAATCGTGGTGACCGCCCCCGTCACGCCGAATAGCGCGCCGGTCCAATACGCCTCGAAGGCATCGGCCCACTCCTGCGCGATCGTCGCGTAGCTTCCCTGATTCTCCATCGAGGCTTGCAGCCCATCACGCAAGTCGGAGAGGTTCACCAACGTGGGGTTGAGCAGCCCACAGTGCTGCGCCGCACTCGCGTAGCTATCATAAGCGTTTGCGATCTGCGTGGCAGCGATCACTGCGGATGCGGGGTACCCAGCAAAGATGTTGGTGAGGTCCGATATCAGCCCCGACTTGTTCAACGCCATCTACGGCCTCACCTTCTGACCCTTGATGAAGTTGCTCAGTTGGTCGCCAGCGTTCACCCCCGACTGTAGAGTCCCGATCGTGGTGCTCTGCGGGACGTTCATCGGACCACTGGGGCCTGTGCCAGTAGGATGCGTGTGATCAATGAGGGCTTGCATCAAGGTATCCATGAGGGTCTTCCACAACTCACCCAGCACCATCGGCTCGGCCGCAGCCTCTGTCCCGAAGTAGATACCGTCGTTCGTCAAGCTGACGACCATCGTATCCTTATGGTAAACCGCGGCTTTCCCGTTCTTGTCGTCCAAGGTGAGCCTCATCCCCTCCTTTGTATAGAGGGTAATGAACTTCTCCTTGTCGTCGAAGATCAACAGGTGGCCGTACTTCGTCTTGTACCCCCTCGCTTTGGGGTAGCTGTCCTTGAACTCGTCAGGTACGGGATGGTTCTCACTGAGTACCTTGCCCCGGTACTTCACTTCGTCAGCGAATTCGATCAGGTCCTCCCCCTCTGGGAGAACTATCTCTACCTCATCGCCGGGCTCAGGCCACGTCACCCACCCAGGTGGGAAGATAGGCTCGATCCACTCCGGGTACTCCTGCCCATCCATCGCGGTGATCGACACCCGGATACGGCCCGCCCTCGCCGGATCGTCCACGCTCTGTACAATGCCCGTTAGCTGTTCCTGTTTCATCAACCTGCCGCCTGTGGTGTCGAAGTTGTCTGAACGGTAGTAGTAGCCTTCCGTCTCGCGATCTCCTGCGAGAGAATCTTGTGCGCCATGAACTCCACCTGGTAGAGGTTCCCTGGTTGCATCACATGCCTGGTCTTGGTGAATCGGTAGAAGCCATCAAGCCGAGCCCCCAGTCCTGCTAGCTGGTGCACCTGGCGTGGCCGTAGGGTCTCAATTCCCACCACCTTGCCGGTCATCACCAGGAAGTCCCGCTCCCGCTCCTTCAGGAAGTGCTGGGCGAAAGTCTCGGCCTCTGCCTTGCTGCGGAACGGCTTGTTCGAGAATGCCTCGATCACCTGCCCAAAGGCGCTGAACCTAACCCGAGCACCGAGCCCGATCGTCTTCTTCGCCTGGAAGTTACCGGGGCTAGCACTAGTCAGCTTCACATCCTCGGCCGGCGTGATGTCAGAAATGATTGACCGCTCGATCGTCCTCTTCCTACGATCAAAGTGGAGCACCTCCACGTCAGTAGGCTGATCAGTAATAGAGAAGTCAGGCTGCGCGGAGATTAGGCTGCCATCGTTACCGTTATACGTGAAGAGGTACTCAGCCTGACCCGCGTCCTGGCGCTTCTTGAAGTTGATGATCCACTGGTTCTTGCCTGTGCTCCAGGATACCCAGAGATCGAAGCGGTTGATCTCCGCTAGCCGCTGCAGGAACACCCAGTCGCTAGTGTCCGAGTTTTGCACCCTGGTAGGGAACGCGGCCTTCTTACTGCCACCGGCGCCAGTCTTCGAGTGCTTCTTGGACTCGGTTGCATCGTAGTCGACCCCGTAGCCGTACTTCTCCGCGATCTTCTTCACGATGAGTTCATCAGGGAGGTTTTTGTAGAAGCTCTTCCGCTTCCTATCCTTGCCGCTCTGCCGCACCTTGTGCTGGTTGCCCTCCATCATCCTGTGGCGGCCATCATAAGCCTTGATGGTGAAGATGGTGGGCCCGTCCTCCTCGAATACCGGCAGCCACTTCACGATCTCAGTGCGTCCCATGTACTGCTGGACGCCACCGTATCCCATGTAGAGATCGATCGCATTGCCTTCCTGGAAGGCCTTGCTGTCTACCACCGCGCGCCAGTTGTCAGGCGAGCCGTAGGTGATTTCCGGTTGGTTGATCACCTGGAGGGTAAACATCCCCGCCATCTCCTCGTCCTCTTCATAGGTCACACTAGCGATGAGGGGGCGGACTGCCTCGAATAGCTGGGTCGATTTGCCGGCGTCCCTGCCCGAGATCGTCAGGTCGAAATTAGGCACAAGATCGTCACCGGCTTCGGTGTACCTGGTGAGCGGGAGGCGTGACACTAGAACACCGCCTTCCTCGCGTTACGGTTGGCCAGGATCTCCTCGAAGCTTGCGACTGCCTCCTCATTGGTCAGGCTGAGGGCGTGGAACTCGGGCTCCACCGTCTCCCTAGTCACAACGGCGCGGGCCGGTATCCTAATCGTCGAGCCGACATCAGGTTGCATCGGCATGTCGGGGTTTCTCTTCCGCAGCCTGTCACCCAGGAGGGGCCGGCCGTAGTATCTCTTAGCGATCCCCTCATAGGTCTGCAGGGCAGCAGAGACTACAAGGTAGTAGCTCTCCTTCGCTGGCTTGGTGGGGTCGATCTGCTGTTGTGAAAAGGGCACGTACCGCGACACGGTGAAGTTCAGCGTGACGTGCTTTGGGTGCCCAGCACTCGCTCCCGTAGTGATCAGCGATTCGATTTCCGGGTCCACGGAGTCGAACATACATACTTCGGAGATCGTCTTGCCCCAACTGAACACGCAGATAGGGGGGCGCCCCAATGTCTCGTCCTTGATGGACAGTTTCACCACGTCGCTCAGTTGGCCGAGAATGTTCTCATCCGAGTCCTCAGCGAACAAGACGGAAACGAACGTGAGGCTACGCAGCCTGCCTTGAACCCACTGCGTGATGGGGTCCTGGAAGCCGAACCTCGCCTGCTGGGCAACCTCACCACCTACGCTCATCCTTACGCCGCTGTCGGTGATAGGATAGGGCGGCTCGAAAGTGGCCCCGCTGTCGAGGTTCTTGATCTTCCAGTCAACCGGGATCTTCTGCGACTGTGCCACGACTACCTCCTATTGCCTGTGCGGGGTGCTGAGGAGTGGCTCCTGGCACCCCTACTGCTCTTCTCCTCGCCTGCCTTGGCTGTTGCCTTGCCAACGACCTGGCCGTCAACCTTCAGCGTCACCTCCAACGGCTTGCCCTGCGCCTGCAACTCGGCCGCGGTGCTCAACTTCTGTAGCTCAGGCTGCAGTACCTTGAGTAGCCGCTTCTGCTCCTCTTGGGTGACCTTCATCGAGGACCACTGTGACTGCAGCCTTTCGAGTGCAAGCTCCCTCGTAACTGTTACGCGCTTGCCCTCCTTAACACCACCTAACGTCACGCCCCGTTGCTGGAACTTGGCCAGTTGCTGAACCTGCTCCCGCGCGGATGCTACGCCTACTTCCTTCCTGTGAGCCTCCACCCTGCGATCTGCGGCCCGCTTATTGAAGCCGACAGCGAAGTCACTGATACGATCGGATAGTTTGAAGGTACGATCGATCAACATACCTAACCCGACCCCTGCGGCACCCGCGGCTGCGACAAGTCCAGCGGGGCCTGCTAGCCTACTTACGAGGGAACCACTACCCCTTGCCACAGACCCCAGGTTCCTGGTGAGTAAATTACCAACCTTTGGGATGCGGCCCGCTAACCCATTGACGGCACCGCGCATCCTAGCAAACGCCCCAACCGTTTGCGCTGACTGTTGACCCAGCGGCGCCGCAGCCGTGCTGGTGCCCATACCAAGGCCACCCATCTCATCAAAGTTGACTACCCTAACCGGATTAGCAGTAATCTTTTCTGCCGCGCCGGCAACCTTTGCCACCTTACCAAGACCACCAGGCAATTTTGACATCAACTTGCCGAAGGTCTTGGTGCGCCCCAGGATGTTGGCTGCGCCCCCTAGCACCCCCTTCATGATCTGGAAGGTGCCCTTGGTGACGGAGGCCATCCTACCGATCAGCTTGGTGGTCCCCTTGATTGCGATGCCAAGTGCAGCAAACTTGATCGCGAACCCAGCTATCCCCTGTACACCAGAACCTCCTGGTGCGAAGAAGGAGAACGGGCCCAGCAACATGTCCGCGGTGTACAGCACCCCCTTCAGCACCGTACCAAAGGCACTGAAGATCGCCTTCGCTCCAGAGATCCCCTCCTTGATACCCAACGCCAAGGCGACTGCAGTCTGGTTGAGCCCCTGCAGCTTGTCCTTATTCTTATCCGCCCCTTCTCCGATCAAGCCGAAGGTGGCGGACATGTCACCCAGGAAGGCGGTAGCTTTCTCAATAATTGGCGAGGCTAACGGAGCAAGAAACTTTCCCAACGAGTTGAAAGCACCATCGATCGCAGAACTCATCCGCACCATGGTGCCGTGCAGCCCACCTAGCCTGGTGTTCTGCATTTCGATCGCCTTGCCCCTCGCCTTGTCCGCCATATTATCGAACAGGAGCTTGATCTTCCCTTCGTTCTCACCCAGTGCCTCAAAAGCACCAGCCGCACCCATTCCACGCATCCCCAAGAGTTCCATTGAGGCGTTAGCTCGCTTGAGTGGGTCCTTGATGTTTTGCAGTTGCTCCACCACATTCAGCATCGTGCCAGCTAGGTTGACACTGCCGTCTGCAGTATTCTCAACTTTGGCGCTGAATTGGCCTACGGCAACTTTCCCACCTTTGGCCGACTTGGCGATCTTTAGGAGAGCATTCTTCATCCCCGTGCCTGCGAGGGTACCCTTCAGGCCAACATCTGCCAACACGCCTAGTGCTGCGGCCGTGTCCTCGAGTTCGATACCCATCGACCTCGCCACCGGGCCTACGAACTTCAGACCCTCCTGCAGGCCTACCATGTCGGTATTCGTCTTGGCGGACACGAACGCCAGGGTGTCAGCGATGCGCGTGGCGTCACTCGCTTGCATCCCAAACGCCTTCATGTTGCTGGCCACGATATCGGCCGCGGTGCCTAGGTCCATCCCATCGGCCGCGGCGGCTGCTAAGGTAGGCCCAATCGCAGACATAATCTCCTCCGCAGACATACCAGAGCGGGCGAGGTTCTCCATTGCCTCGGCTGCCTGCTTGCCTGTGAAGGAGGTGGTGGACCCCAACTTCATCGCCTGCTTTTCCAGGGTGCCGAACATCGGCGCCGCCTCTTCACCCAGGACAGCCTTGACCGCGGCCATCTGCCCCTCGAAGTCAGCGTACTTCTTAACGGCAGAGGTCGCGATCCCGCCTGCTGCGGCGGTCGCGATTCCCATACCGGCAAATCCCTTCTGTAGGTTCTGAACGCCCTGCTGGGCGGTGTGGGCGCTCTTACCGAGCCCCATGAAGGATCGGGAGGCTTTGTTGACACCCGCTACTGCGGCGTCGCCTTGGAACTGGAGTTTGGCTGATAGTGTTTCCGTGGCCATTGTGCCTCCCTATTTAGTATACCTCTTCCGTACCTTTGCCTCCTCGCGGTACTGCTTCAGGAGCCTGTTGATCAACCTGTCCCGCTCCCTGGGAGTCATCTCCAGCACGTCTAGGAAGCTGTATCTCCCATAGTAGTTGAGGATGTGAACATCCTCGATCAGGTCATCAACTCTCCCAAAGGTACGGAACTGTCGAAAAAAGAGTCGAACGACCAATCTAATGCGTTGATGATCCTACCGCCACACTTGTCCTTGGGGCACTCCAGGGTAGTCCTCAACTTGGGCCCTGCGCTCACCTTCCCGGCTTGGCGATCAACCATCAGGGTATCGATCCGTTCGATCTCATCGATCTCCTCATCGGTGATCACGTAGTTCCTGTCCACACCTTTCAACTCTGCGATCGAGTCCCGGAACTGATTGTACCCCAACGACTCCACGCCCTCCATTACCGCACCGGGGGCGAGGAGGGTCTTGAACTTCACCGGCTGCAGTTTCAACTCCTGCACGTGGTGCTTGTTTTGGTTGACCTTGAAGCCTCGCCGCATCTTCACCCAGTGGAATAGCTCCTCTGGTGACTCCATCACTACCACTTCGGTGGTGAGGAGGTTTGGCTTGAGCATTCCCTTGAACCCACACTTGCTCATCGGGCAGGCGAACGGCACCTCGATGAACTCGGACAGCGTGGTGATCCTGGAATAGAGATAGACGTACATCGCGTCCGCCCAGTACCAGTCCAGTACCTTCAGCATGACCTCTGGGGTGGAGTTCCCCTTCTCCTTCCCTTCCGCGATGAGCGGCAGAGCCTCTCCTGCAAAGCTCTCAACCACCAGGCTGAGGAACTTTGCGGAGAGGAGTGCCTGGTGCTGGCCCTCGTTCTGCTCCCGCCAGATATTCATGAACCGATCGATGCGGGACTTGTAAGGCCGGAGGGAGAAGTCCTTCAGCAGGGTGTTGCCTTGGATTCTCCCGATTGGAAGCTTGGGACCAAGCTCCTTGATGGTAGTGGTGTACATCCGTTTATCCCTCCAATTACATCCATAAATGGATGCTTGTTAGGGACAGGTCGTCCTAGCTATGGGGTGACGATTACCTGGTCCGTCTGACACGTCCAGGTAATTACGTGCATCTCGCCTTCGTTCTCCATCTCTAGGTCGGACTCCGCCCGTTTCTTCAACCAGATGTTCGGCAGCGTGCGCCTACGCCTGGGGAGCAGGCCCGCTTCGTCGAAGAGGGTGAGCATGCCCAGCCGCAGATAGCCCGGGAGGGCCAGCTTGCACTGCGTGTACCAGGTTTCCATCGCCGCCACCTCGAGATCGTGGTGGGTGGGCTGCATAATATCGAACTCTACCGGCTTGCTTCTCCCGCCGCTCCTCACGGTGCGATCGGGTAGCTCAGGGGCGTCCAGTTCCTCCTCCAGGCCACTGATAGACACCAACGTAACTTCGGGCACGTTGAATGGCTGGATGATCAACTGGTACCTGTTGACCGGGATGCGGTTCTCCTGAAGCACCTGTTTGATTCCCATGTTTCATCTCCTTGGGTGTCGAGTCACTTTAGCTTATCGGATTACGATAAGCTATTGCCTAGGCAGCGGTGGAGTCGAACACACCCTGCTTTCCGATTGTGATGATGAACCGCTCTACCGTGTCCGCGAGTTGGAGGCTGATGTCGCAGTTCAGATCCCCCGCCGCGCGGGTGGCGTCGGTGTTGTTCTCCTCGTCGATCTTAATCTCGCAGGCGTCGGTGAAGGTGTCGCCGCGGATCGCCCGCTTCGTCCACTCCGGGTAGAAGAAGGACTCGAGCGCCGCGAACAACTTCGGCTGCTCCAGCGGGTCGTTGATCGCGAAGATCACCCAGTCGAAGTTCTCGCTCAGGACGTGCTCGTAGTACGACATGAGTTCCCGATGTTGGCAGAACTTCCACGCGGAGTCCACGTAGGGGACCCTCGCGCCCCAGACGATGAACCGCCCCTTCCGCTTCTCCACCCGCTGGATACCGGCCGGGTTGAGCACCTCGCCGTTGAGGCGCCGATCCAGAGTCGGTATCTCGCGGATGCGCGGCAGCGTAACATCCCCGCCTGCCGCGACCTTGTGGTACCCGTTGTAGTCGCGGGCCGTCTTGGCCTCCCTGCCGTGGACCATACCCGTAATGGGGACAGTCTTGAGCAGGCTGGTCTTCACCGGGTCGGACACGCTGGCATATGACGGGAAGATGATCTTCTCGTGGTCGTTCTTGCCCAGAGTGTTCTGCACCCAGGTACGCGCCGCCACCTCGTCCGTGTAGCTGGAGGGGAATTCGGGGCGGTACTGGTGGTTCTTCGACTCGGCGTAGTTGATGCCTGCCTGCTGGACCACCAGGGCGTTGGGACCGGATAGTTCGTTGATCCCTGGGGTCGCGTGCTTGATGAGGCCGTACCCCTGCTGTTCCGTCTCGTTGAACGGCGAGGAGTTGACGTCATACGCCGGCAGAAAGTCATTCTCGTCGATGGTGGCGATACCGTCGTACCCCTGGGTCAACTGTTGCTTGTACTGCAGCCTGACCTTGATGGTGCCACTGATCGCCCCGCCGTCGGTCATGTCCCCGCTGGTGATGTCAACGGCGTTCTCGTCGTTGTCGGTGATCATCCAACCTGTACCCGGCGCGAACGACTCGTCGGGGAAGAAGATGCGGCCATCAATCGCCTCGTCCTCCTCCAACGGCCAGACATGCACGGTGAACTTGTCCCCCACGGCCGGGGTGGTCTCCGTGAGCGTGAAGCCGAACGAGTAGGGGTTGTCCGCCGCGTAGGGCGTCCCGCTCGTCGCATCCGGGAAGGTGTGCTGCGCCTGCTGGTTCAGCGACGTCACGGTCCAGGCCGATATCCCATCGTACTCGATCTCGTACACGTCCGGGATGACCTTGGCTCCAAAGGTGAAGGTGCCGAGCGTGCTCGCCCCACCCGTCGCGGCTAGCGACCACTGAACACCCACCGTGGTGAGGTCCAGTTGCTTCTCCGCGATCTCCGAGTCGGCCACCTCCACGTAGTGGTTCGCCGGCCTGGTGGTCGCCGTCACGGCACCCGTCCAAAGGTCGGTGACCGTGATGTACCAGTTGGACGTGTCCTCGTTGATGACCTTGGCGAAGTAGTTCTCCGCGTTCGGGTCCGAGGAGAGGTCCGGGTAGGTCTTGACCAGCCCGTCGTTCACGTAGATGTTGAGGCCCCACTCGGTCGAGGGGTTCACCTGCCCATCCGTGATCTCCACGCTCATCATGCGGTCCCGGCCCCACGCATCCGCCGACTCGAGTTCTACCGCGAACTCGAAGTCCGTCCCCGAGCCGAAGTCGGTCTCGAGGGTGGAATCCAAGGCGATGCGCAACTCCGTGACTGCCACGCCCGTACTGGCGTCGTTCCCGATGATCTCGTAGGAAGTCCCGGTCTCGGTGCAGAGTAGCGTCCCACCCTTGAACTGGTCCTTCTGGATCGGGTGGAGCCCCGCCGGCATATCCAGCGTGGTCTCGTTGATGTCGCCCGACCCGGAGACGTCGAAGACGTAGGTATCCCGCTTGCCTGCCCAGGACCCTCCGTTGTGCGCGTCGACTCGGATCACCTGGTTGCGCGGCCAGGCCCTGTCCCAAAGGGTCAGCGTAGCCTTCTTCTCCGTCCCGTCCGTCACGCGGTACAGGAAGAGGACGCCCGCACCCCCCGAGTGGTCCCAGAAGTCCTGGCAGCAGTCGGGGAGGAGGCTATCCGGGATCAGCCCGCCCGTCTTGGCGAGCAGGTCCTTCTTGCCGGTTGTGGTGATGAGTTCGCCGACCGGACCTCGCTCCAGGATACCCGTGTAAGCCGTTGAGCCTAGCTGGGACGGGTCGATCGACTTCTCGCTGTCCCTCTCGATAATGACCGTCCCGGCGTCCAGAGTCGGCCCGTAACGTTTTTGTGCCATCTGCGTTCCTCCTTAGTTTGTGTCGGGCTGACCAGTTTTAACGCCAGTCCAAAGTTGACCGCCCTGGAGCCCTGGACTCGACAGGTTGAGGTTGAACCGCTGCACCAAGTAGGTGGTGTCCTCCGGGCACAACCAAAGATAGATATTGTGAAGCGTGAGAGTATACCTCGCCTCGTGCTTATCACTCAGGTTCGGCTTGGGACGGAAAAGCCCCAGAGACGGGCAGCTACACGACAGGTATTCGTCCACGGCGGGCCAGTGGAACCTGGTGTTTGCGGCTTGGTGCTCTAGGGCTTTGTCCATCATAGCTAACAAAGTCTGGTTGTTCTCTGCCAGCAATAATACCTCAAACTCTAATCGAAGTCTAAAAGGGAACCTGCGCACGGTAGCCTGATTCGTGGCGATATTCCTCACAATTTGAGTAGCGAATACCTGGTTCCCCGTCAGGTCGAAGTTGTCCACCACGACGGCCGGGAGGCTCTCTACCTCTACGTAGTCCTGGCTCGACCAGTTGAGGTGCACCTCGGGCTCGACCTTGAAGTCCACCCAGATTGATTCTCCGCGCGGCACCTCTGCTGTAAGCCTAATCGCCTTCCCATCCGCGTCATAGCTCGATAACAAGTCGGTGGTGTGATCAGGGTCCTGCGTGTGGTTGTAGACCGCCTCGATCGCGGCGATGTTATACCGCGTCTGCATATCGAGGAGGCTCACCACCGATCCGCCCACCGAGAGGAGGGCAAAGTCAAGCGACGGTTGGATACCGTCCCGCAACGAGGTGAGGATTGCATCCGACACTAGCGACCTGATGTAGTCGAGGTCGCATTGCATCAGGATGTTGATCTTCTCGACGGTGGGGGTGACCGAGTCGTCGGTTGTCAACAGGTTGATCACAAGGGCGAGTGACTTAGAAGTAACGGGAAACGTTGAGATATTCGTCGATACCTCAGCCTGCGTATTCCAGTGTGTGGACAAACTAGCTACCGACCAGGCACCCCCGTCCCAGTAGCGGTCATCGGTGCCGTCGTTCAGCCGATAGCGCACGCTGGCGCCAGCGGGTTGCTCGGCCGGGAGGGGCTCGACGTCAAAGCCTAGCCACTGCTTGAGGGCGAGAGGGTTCGTCAACCAGGTGGTGACTGTGAGGTCGTCGTCAGTCGGGTACTCGGCTGCCCCCGTCGCCTTGTTGTAACTCTGCACCTTCAACTTCAGCTTGCCATCCTTTGGGTCAAGGCGGATCTTGCCGCTGTCACTGAACGTGAGGCGTGACCTATTCTGCTCCTCGAAGGAGAATTCCTTGACCAACTTTTGCAGCATCAGTCAACTCCGGCTAGGGCCTTGCGGACAGCGGCCATCCAGTTAGCTTTGTACTTCGCTATCTCCGTTTTGTCCAATACACCCTTCAGGAACGGTCGCGCCGGCAGCACGATCACCTTCGTCCTGATAGACAGCGGGGTGACCTGCCCAGGGTACTTCTTCGCTAAGGCATAGAACAGCCGCCGCATCGGTGGTGTAACTGGGATGACCGCGCCGTCGTGCAGTATCTTGGCGATCATCATGATGTCCTCAACGTCCCCTGTCTCTGGGTTCTTCACCTGCCTATTCTTCAACACGCCGATGAGGGCGACGTTCCAGGCTACAGCGTCACCTGTGATCGACTTGAACAACTCTTCTGTGTCAACCAGGGGCTTTGAGCTACCTTTGAGGGCGCGGGTTAGCGGTGCATTTGCAGCAAACTTCCCCCGCTGTATATCCCACTTGACCCGGCCGGCGCCGATCATGGCGTTCTTGAGGGTGGCCTTCTTAACGTGCTTCTCCATCCGCCGAGGGAACTTCTTGGGGTCCAGCTTGTCCTTCAGTTCGTCGAACCCTTCCAGCGTGAGAGAAGCCTTGACGGTCACAGGTCACCCCGCTGGTGCGACGGGTGGCGGTCCTCGAAGTAGGCGCGGACCATGGTTGGCCCGCCGGCATGCGGGTAGTGCCCCATCCACTTCAGCTTGGTGATGTAGTAATCAACCTCCCTCTCGTTGTCCCCCTCTCCGATCTTGATCACCCGGTCCCCGCGATCCACCTCCACTTTCGCCCGCTTGAGGTCCCTAGTAAGGAAGAGGAGGTAGCCGTCGGAGTCTTCCACCACCCCGCCCTGCGAGGCTTTAGGGTCGTCGGCGTTCCCTACCGAGATCTGGGCAACGAGCTTGATGGGCTTCTGCTCTCGCCGCACCTGGCCCACTGGCTCCCGCAGGTTGTGATCATACGCGGCCGTGAACTCCCTGTCAGCCTTCCGCAACCAGACAGGGATAGGATGAAGGAGGCGCGGTAGGATAGCCATCTAGAACCCCATCACCCAGGAGTCGATACCTGGGTCGGAGATAAAGCGGATGGGCTCAGGCGAGCCCAGCTTCCACGGGGCTCGGTACATAGACAGGATGTCCGCGATGTCAGTAGGGAGCAAGGTCCACAACGTCTTGATGTTTTCCATTTGCATATACTCAACTTCGTGCCCGTCGGTCTTCTCACGCCTCATCGGAGTGATCGCCCTACCCCCTCCCGATGCCGACTCAAAGTACCCCTCGATGTCCAGGACCACGAGCTTGACGATCGCATCCTTGACGGGCTGCGGGCAGGTGTCATCCGCCTCCAGGAAGCCCCACTTCGCCGTGATGGTCTGGTCGAGCCCTTTGACGAACATCCCTGGCTGGGTCCGCCAGAGGCTAGACCTCACCGGGGTGAGTTCGATCTTCGGGTTCCACCTGTCGTCCTGCACGGGCCCGCGGCCGACAAAGGCGCGGTAGTCATCCGTGTCCAGGGCAACGTCATCACCGTTGATCCTCAACTCCGTGACCTCGATCAGTGGGAGGTTGAAGTGGAGGATGCGGCTGTTGTTCCCATCGAAGATGAGAGCACCGGGATCGACCTGGCGGAAGATGTTCCTGGTGATACGCTCCACCAGGGCCTCCCACTTGGTGATGCGGCGGTCGATCAGGCTGTTGTCGGTACCGCTGGGGATACCCTCTGCCTTCACGTCCGCCCGATCAACGTAGTTGCCCATCAGCTACCTCTTTCGTCTGAAGCCCGGCTCCTGCGACATCTGAGCACCGCCGGCGACCAGAATCTCCACTACGGTCGGGTTGCCATTGGTGTCGTGCAGTCGGAAGAACACGTTGCCGCCGTTCACCGTCACCTCTTGCAACTGACTAGCCTCATTAATAGGCCCGATGTTGGCAGCAAGCACACGGAACTCCCAAGAGCCGTCGGGCTTGGTGACCGCCTCCAATGGTTGGAGCGTCACGTCGGCCGCACCGCCGGCTGTGATGTCAACCGCCACGAACACGGTATCGAAACCTCCACAGTCCAATGGGCCTTTAGGGTTCGCCGCCTTCACTACCGCAAGGTCGGCGCTATCGTCGTCCACCGCGAGGGGGGCACCTGTCGCCCCGTCATACTTCCTGATCTCTCGGTGCGTGTTGTAGTTGGGCTTTGCGTATAGGACGTTGTTCATCACCTTCTCCTTTTATGGCGTGACCGCTCGCGTGAGGCTCGGCAGGAACTCGATCGTGCCCCAGGCGACGGTCACGGTTTTTCCGCTTGCCAGGACTACCTGCATGTCGTAGCTCCACTCACCTCCAAGGTCTTTCGTTCGCTTGATCTCAGTCGCCGCCTCACCTCGGAACTTCACCGTCAACTGGCTGGCACCGGCGTCGGTGATCTCGATCTCGTCAGTGTTGTCGGACTTCAGTTGGAGCTTGGCGTCCGTGTCACTCTCGACCGCCGACTTCTTGACCGTGAACCACACGGTAGCCCCAGTCAGGTCCTCCGTGCCGGGCCAGGTGATCGTCCACTGGAAGTCGTAGTCGTCACCGGCGTGGAGGGGTCGGAAGTCATTTGAGCGGAGGTTCTCCGCTGTTATGTCGTATTGCTGGCTCACTCTTCACATGCCTCCACTTCGATGGTTATGCCGGCGTCCTCTCTGACCTCTATCGTCACAGAAGCATCGTTCATCACTCCTATAATAGCACCAGCTTCACTACCAATGCCAAGTGCGACCTGTGCTTCTGCCCCTAGTTCGAGGGTAACGCTAGCTGGATCCAACATCTCCGTTGTCCTCGTTACCTCTTGCGGTACCTCAATTCCTACATCAGGCGCAGCCTCTACGTCAATACTGGCCGCTGCATCCGCTTTCACCTCGAGTTCAGTCTGCGCGTCCTGCGGGACGTAGAGGCGCACCTCGGCGTCCTGCGCGATCAGGAGCATGACCTGCCCGTCTGGCCGCACGCAGATACAAGCGCAAGCATCCGGGCTGTAAATCGCCACCACCCAGAGGGGCTGAGTCTTCCTGTCCCCTGGAGTGAATAGCTCCGGATGCCCCAAGCTGGTTGACAGGTGGAGTGCCTGCGACTCCCTGTCGTCGTAGCTGAACAGCCGCATTAGCCCACCGTGAAGGCACCCTTGCCTCCCTCAACCGTACCGATGCCAGGCACCGCCACGAACGCCTTCGAGTAGTACGGCGTGTTCGAGTCAAGGCCCGGGCTAGATTTCTCAAAGTAGAAGAACCCATGGGCATCAGGGCCCGTGAGCACCTCACTGAACAGGAGCGTACCGTCTTTACGTCGCCAGTCGATGGTACCCCCCGTTGGGGTTATCAGCACCAGGCCGTCCCGCTCCACCCACACCAATCCCGTAAGCACCTGTGTCGAAGGCTCGTAGCTGAAACTCTGTAGTACCGTCAGCCCCTTCTCCGTCACGATTTCGTCCACCCATCCGCCTACCTTGATCTCCCCCGTCTGCGGCATATTGCCAGCACTCTGGGGGGGCCCCTCCTGCGTGGCTGTGAAAAAGTAGGAGTCGGCGTCTACTGGGTTGACGATCGAGGAGGTATCGAAGCCCCCGTCGTGCCCCTTAGCGGCATCGTGCAGCTTGTACCACCCCGGCGCGAAGGTCGCGTCTACCTCCACCAAAGCGATGTACTGCTGAACGACACTAGCTGCAGTCTTAAAGATGTTGTCGGACCAGTCGAAGAGGAAGTCGTTGCTCGCCCGGCGGATGCGGACCATGATGTTGGCGAGGCCAACAATAGGCTGAGGCGGTACCGAGCGATCCACCACCAGAACCCCGATGGGCTCTAGATCGCCTGCCTTGATCCTCACTACTGTCACTTTCGTACACCACTGTCCTTTTGCTAGTTGTCTGCCGGGTACACAAGCTCCCAGTCACTACTTGAGGAGATCGCCTCCAACAACTCCTGCGTGTCGTTTTCGTGGGACTTCAGGTGGTCCACACAAGGATCCCCTACATGCTGGAGCAGTTCGAGGTAGGCACTGCAACATACCTCCTTGTCATTACCGAACAGCTTGAGGGACAGGTACGACAAGACGCCGTGCAGCTTGTCCCTCACCCATCGCCCCGGGCTGCCTAGCTTCCCCAAGACCTTGAACAGGAAGAGCACCGCCAGCACCTTGAAGGCGTAAGCCTTGTTGGCATACTCCTTCGCGAACCAGTTGAGATGCTCCTCAAGCATCTCCCAGCTAGCTAGTTCCCCCCTCACAGGTTTGTATGCATACACCAAGGTATTTGTCTTGCGGAACTTCCTGAGTGGCCTCCAGTCAAGGCCGTTGGACTCCATCCCAACAACCAGCCTGATGTCCTTATGCACCTTCCAAGAGCCGTAGACGTGGCTAATCCTCGAGCCCATCAACCAACGAAGCATCCGACTGGTAAACGAGTTCGAGGTAGAAAACCCTATCGTGAAGTCCCTGTCCATACCGGCCGTCCTTCTTACGTAGCCCCTGGACGAAACACCATAATGTAACCGCCGATCTCGCCGGCTCCTGCTGACACTCTGGTACAGCGGAATACGATCTTCCAGCGACTGCTGATCCACTCCGCCTTGTAGGCATCCAGGTCCCACACCCCGCGTGGATCGCCACAGTCAAGCCGCTTGATGAAGAACATGTCATTGGAGAAATCGTACATGTTCCAAGAGCCTTTCACAGGCTCCGTATTAGGTGTGATTTCCTCTTCCCACCTATCCGCGAGAGTCCAGTACCCGTCCTCCTCTTTACCACAAGGCGTAACGATCGCAGTCTCCAGATCAATATCGTGCGTGCCGTCCCCATCCGCTGGAACGATGATGTGCATGGTTCCCCCGGTGCCGGGGATCTCCACCAAGTTACAGTTACCCTCACTGGTGCCGTTCACCACCGGGGTGTTTGCTGGTATCCTGACCAGAAAGCTCCACTCGTCTGCGAACCCCCAGTTACTAGGATCATAATTCACGTGGCCGTCATGAAGCTCGATCGGCTCGCCATACTGCACCTCGACCTCCTGCTCACCAGGTTCATCAAAGCTCAGATAATACTTCGCGCCATCGCCTCGACCACTCGCTGGTGGAGTAGGATTCAGGTCATCACCTCTAGTAGAAAGCCAGGTATAGAGACCCTCCGTCGAGGGCGACATTACGTAAACTGGCTTTCCGTCCTCTTCAGATGGCGGAAGAAGCTGCCCAAGTTTCTCGTTCATACCTGCATCTCTTTCTTCATCACCAACTCATTGGTTGTCACGTTGCGGTAATACTTCCAAACGATGGGATCGCCACGAGGACTACCATCAGCCCAATATAGCTGGATGGTCTTATGAGAAAGAAGACCATGCACATAAGTATAAGTTGTTTGCTCCACGATCCCAGAATACTGACCATCCCCTAAATCAGTTTCATACCACGTTTCCTTCTCCAAACGCCTTTGGAGGTTATATGTAGCGACGAGGAAGTTCCGCTCCCGCACGTCCCCGAGTGAAACATCAATCCCCTCTTCGGCCTCAACTGCATCGACAGCAGAATCGAGAGCCTCACTCAACATCTTGGAACCGTCAAAATCATCCAACTCCAAAAGCTTTGAGTAGACTTTGTCCCCATCGGTTACGTCGTAAGACACGCCATGATGCAAAGGGATGAGCGGGTCGCCGCCACACTCAACCAGGTAAGTACACCGAGTTATTTCCTTTGCCATGGCATCTCCGATCAACTAACAATGACTCGATCAGTAACCCTACGCCAGTCTCGTCCGTCAGAAAACGCTGGTACCGCTCCACCAGTCTCGTCCGAGACGTAAATCATTTGCCCAGCAGGTGATGCAGAAGGCGTTGTTGCTACAGTATAGGACGGAAGTTGCAACGGCTTCTCCGCGACGATCCGCTGTCCGGCAGGTGCCTTCAGGCGAAGATCTCCTGAACCTGACTCTAATGCCCCATCAGTGCCGTCGTGCGTTGTGTCTATCCACGTTGACCCACTACCAGTCCCATAAAACACTCGCACCCTGCCCTTACGGGTCGAGGCGTTGCCGACAAACTTGAAAATCGAATCCCCAAATATTTGGAGGATACGAAACATCATACCAAACCCGCCATTAAGAGTGAGATTAGTGTTTTGGCAATTGATTCGACCACCCGTTAATTCCGTGTAGTTGATGCCCCCGTTAATTCGCACGTAATCGGCAAAAAACCCTCTGTCCCACCCAAGGGAACTAGACCCTATGTTCCTAGAGGCATTCACATCAGGCAAGACGTGACCCTCATGCGTCACGTCTCCGTAAAACCGTGCCGTTAAATCTGCAAACACTTTGAAAGCGTCACCAAGATCACTCAGTACTTTGAGCATTTCGGATGATGAACTTCCAGATAACCGCGCTTCTAGTACCTTTTGCGTGAGTTGTAGGATCTCACCCCCGCCATAAACTCTGATGTAGCCATTCGTCGCGTCCCTACCTACGTCCATGTACTCGGAGGTTACATTGGCGTTTTGGTGACGCTGGCGCCCGTAGAGTTTGGTCGTGCGATCACCGTAGATGGTGTGACACGCGGCATCGCCACCGTTCTGAACCTGCGCGTATTGTGAAGTGGTCGAACCGCCTAGTTGCGTTAATTCCTTCTGGCAGTTCTTGTATAGGGCGTTGGCACCTGTGCCGCCAACACTGATTGCCAGGTTGCCTATTGATCGGTCAATCGTACCCCACGCTGTGCCTGCGGAGTCGTAGAGGCGGATACTGTTGCCATCAACTTTGGGCTGCAAATACCCCGAAGTCAACAACCACCCAGTAAGGGTACAGAGAAGCCCATCAACAAACCCAAAGACATCCCCACTGTAAAGCCGCGTTTGACCCTCTTCCGTAGGTTGCCCTGCGACCTCTGGCACCTCAAAGAATAGGTCCTGTACCCTTTCATCCCGGGTTTTCATCCCTACCTCAAGTTATCAATGTAGTTCCAGTCGCGCAGGATGTCCCGCACGAGGAGGAGTTCTTCGTCAAGCTCCTCCTCTTCTGCCGCCATCAACTCTTCCACTGTGAAGTCCTTGCCCTCCAGGATGTCCTGGATCTGCCTTCTACGTTCCGCCATCCTCTGGTCAAGGGTCTTTACCATCGAACAATCCATTGGGCACCGCCTACCTCTCCTGATAACATCCTCGAGAGAGGCGGGTACTACCCTGAGAGCAGGGACTTCACCGGACATAACACACCATCACTTGCCGGTCTTCGCCGGCGCCTTCTTCTTTGTGGGCTTTCTCTTTACCGGCTTCTTCTTCGCTGTCTTCGGCCCCTCCGCCAACCGGCGGTCCTTGAGCGTTGGGCCCGGGTGCTGCCCTGAAGCCCGAGTGCCACCCCTGATCGGCACCACCTTCCCATCTTCGGCATCTTTCAAAGCGGCGGCCTTCTGCCGTTCCGCATCGTGGTACTTCTTGATGCGGTCGATCACCTTCTTCAGGCCAGCCGTCTCACCAGCCTTCACGATCTCTTGGGACTCGTGCATCTGGGCCATGTTCTCACACAACCCAGATGCACGGGAGATCCACCTGTTAATAAGGGACTGAAGCTGTAGCTCACTCTCTGGGAACTTCTCGCCCTCAAAGGCCCCCTCCTCCAGGTCACGCTTGACCGCTGCGTGTAGCTGTCGGTTGATCTCCTTCGCGGCGTGAAACAAAGCTGACTTGGCACCGGCATGCCGAAGACCGTCCTTCTCGGCCCCGGCAAGCTGGTCGTCAACCTGGCACCCTAGCTCGTGAGCTACGGACATCTTCAGTTCGGCTTTCTCTAGAGTCATCGCGTATCCCTCACTTCGGCAGTTGCTGTCGGATTGTACTGCAAGTATTAGCGTGAAGCTACTACTTTATACACCGTGCACGATCATGGTGATCTGGTCAGGCTTGCTGCTCGTACCGTGCAGCTTGTACTCGAACATCAGATCACCATTGGCCGGGGTCGTCCCCGGGTACACATCGTGGTTCGCCGAAGCGTCCGCACCGTTGCGCTGTAGCTCACCGTTGACGAACACATCCACGTCGTCCACAAAGGTGACCGCGCTGTAGTCCGGAAGCTGCGCGTCGATGTTGGGGGAGCCGCCCGCACCTGTCACGTTGGTGTTGGCCGCGATGTCAGCGGTACACGCCGCGACACCCTTGGAACGGCCGGAGGCCTTGGCGGCGTCCACGATGCCCTTGAGGAGAGAAACCTCACCACCGAACTGGCTCTCGTAGTCATCCCACTCCTGGGTAGTCTCGGACAGCTTGATGCCTACCTGCGCCCAGGTAGAGCCCGCGCGGTTCACGTCTTCCAGGAGGAGTTCCGCGGCACCCTTCACGGTGAGGTCGTTGCTGCCGGTCGACTCGATGAACCCTGCGTTGACACCGATGTCGATCTCTTCCCCTCCGGTGTCAAGCTTGACGCCCTCGCTGAAGTCGGCCGGGTTGGTGGTGTTGACGTCCAGGTCGTCCACGTTGAACTGGGCCACGTCACCCGCCGCGGCCGGGGACAGCTTAAACATATCCGTCCCACCGCTGTCCGAGGTGAAGGCCATCTCGTAGTCGTCCGCGACGTCCCAGTCGATGTCCTTGCCGGTCTGGGTGGCGATGCCCGTCTGGTTGTCGATCGCCAGGTCCAGAGTGACATCCCCCACCGCGGTCTGGTCGAGGAATGCGCCGGTCAGGAAGGCCCACTTCGGGATGTTGTCGAGGTGGCTCTGCCTGACATAACTGTAGTTGATGGTGGTGCTTTCGATGTCCGCCACCGGGCAGGCTTCCAGGTCGTCGCCTGTGCTGTTCACGCGCACAAAGGACAACTGCACTCGATGATCGGTATCGTTGAAGGTATGACCGTCAACGCTATCCTCAGACTGCAGGAGTGCCCAAACGTCACGGCCTCCAGACTGAATAGGCTGGCCATCGCTCGAAGCCACGACCAGGCAAAGGTTATTCGGCTTGATATCATTCGCCCCATCTACCTGCACGAGTGAGTGACCGGGGAACCCTGAGTAGTACGCAACCACCGCACCTTCAGTGTTTACCACGTCGACTGCGGCCGTCTCGGAGGGCTTCTCCGTCCCACTGAGGACTACGTAGTTCTGGGTCGCGGGGACCGAGATGTCGTCTAACTTCTGGTTCCGAAACAAGAGGGGTTTGGTCTCGAGGTCGTCGAGGTCCTCGTTGACCTTGGCAACGCCTCTCTTCTTGGCGTTATAGGTGGGGATGTCATCGTACCAGTTACCTGCGGCATCCGCCCAAATCGCCCGCTTCTGCTGAGAGCGGAGGCTGTTGAGATCATCCTCCAGGTCGCCTGGAGAACTCTCCATTGTCGCGCCGGCAGCCACGGTATCGTCATAGAGCACCGACTCCCGGATTTGGTCGTCTTGTCTGATGAAGGTTCTTCCCATCTTTTAGCTCCTTTGTTAGCCAGTTATAAAGTACACCATCGTCAGGTTGTCCCAAGAGTCTGGTGCAATATCGTTAAGTGTTATTGTATCAAAACCTGTACCAGGTCCTCCACTTTCGCTGGCAACGTAGTCGCTAGAACCCCCCGCCTCCTTCAACACCCCGTTGACAAAGAACCAAACCTCGTATCCAGAAGTCATCAAGAACTTCTCACCCCCTGGTGTGGTGAACACTTTGTTCGCCCCGTCCTTGGTCCCGTCCGGTATTCTCCGTACTCTTTGGCTACCGCCTCCGGTGGTTACAGGTTGCAGAATCATTGTTGCCTGCTCCTGCCTGCATCGTATCTCATGTAACCAATTTTCACCAGGTCACACCGCACTAGCTTGGTCCTGAAGGTGCTCGTGAGGGCGACTCTCACATCCTCTACTTGCACATAGATCCGCTCCCCAAGCGGCTTCTCGGTGCCGTTACGAAGCACCTCAGCGCCAAACGTTGGGCGCTTGTGGAACCGCTTGGGGAGAGGTAGGGCATGCTGCACTCCATCTTGCAGGAGTGCAAGGGCTGTGACTTTACCTGAAGTGATAAGAGATAAAAGGGCTTGGTGATCCGCCTCAGCGGTGAGGTCGAAGGTGTGAGTTGACCCTGCTGTCGTATTGGCGATCACCATCCGTCATCGTAACCCTACTTCGAGCCGCCCCGTTTCTTCGGCTGCTCCTCGGTCTCGGGGACGACTTCCCGCACGGTCTTCTTGGCGGCCGGTGCCGTCTTCTTCAGGGCGGCCTTCTTCTTCCGCTCCGGCTGGACGATCCGCACCGCGAAGCCCGCCGTCATCTGGCACCGCTTGATGACGTCCGGGTCGGTCACGACTTCGGTCTTGTGCTGCAGGAACTTCGTCGCCTTAATGCGATACGACTTCCCCGCGTTGTAAGTAATTTCGGCTACCATGTTCACTCTCCTCGTTCGTGTCGTGCAGCACTACTCCACTGCGTCCTCGTTAGCGCTCGCTTTGGCTACTCGGGCGGGGCGATGTTCGTGATCATCACGCAGGCGTCGGTTTCCTCGATCTGGCAACCGATCTTAGCGGTGATCGCGTACTCCCAGGTACCCTTGAAGATGTTCCGCTGCTTCTCGATCCGGATCTCCCGGCCGATCGCGGCGATCAGGTTCTGCGGGTTGGTCAGTAACACCTTGCCGCCTGTGCGATACGTCGCCTTGATGGTCGCGCCCGAGCCGATAGAGCCGCCACCGAGGCGGGTCCAGGTACCATTGGTCTCGTCCACGGTGTAGTCGGTGGCCAGGATGTACTTGGCCATCGGGGCGGAGCCCAACGTCTGGACGGTGAGGACCAACTCGGTGAGCGGGCCGTAACTGACGGGGGTCGCGGTGGTGCCGTCCGTGTTCGCCACACTGTCCTCGACGTACAAAGGCTGGTCGTCCAGCAGGGCAACCGGCACGAGTTCAATGCCGTAGCCGGGGAGGTTCCCGGTGGCAAACAGTGCCTTATCACCCTCTGCGGTGCCGCGGCCAGAGATCTGGTCGCGGTAAACCTGCTCGAAGTCGGAGGCGATGAGCCACTTCAGGAGGTTCTTGTTCTTGCGGAACTTCCTGGGCATGGCGTTGATCGCCCGGCTGAGCAGGGCGGGGCCGAAGGATGCGCCGGCGGCGTCCACGATGTGGCCCGACTCGGCTAGCTTCAACCAGCCGTTGAAGAGGGCTAGGTAGGAGTCCTTCATGTAGAGGTTGGCGTTGCCGCCCTCCAGCATGAACTCTTCGGTCTGAGCGGGGCCAACGGTGTTCCCGTCCCACCAGACCTCCTCCACGTTGTTGGCGAGCCGCTTGCCCATCATCCTGACCACATGGTCGTAGATATCGTCGCCCTCGATACCCTCTTCTCCTACGAGGTCACCGATCTCGAACGGCACCATGATCTCCGCATGGGTCAAGGTAACCTTGTCGGTACTCACACCCCTGCGGACACGCGGGTCGGCAGCCTCTTCCTTCGGGACCGCGACTCGGTTGGCGACGTTGATCTTCTCGATCAGTCGCTGGTTGGCGTTGAACCTGACTATCCGCACCCGATCCTTCATGGACGTCTCGTCGACCACATAGTCGATGAGCTTGTTGGACTGCTCGGCGTTTAGCAGTCCGGCGTTGGCCATGGCATCGGTCACGATAGTCGCCTTGTTGATGGCTTCCTGGTTTGTCATTTCCTTCCTCCTGTTAGTGGTCCGGCGAGCCGACGCCAGCCCTTAAATTATGCCGCTCCACATGCTTTGTTTCTTCTGAACCTCGGCAGGTGGGTCATCGTTGGTTGCGCCTGCGGGGCGGGTGTCCTCCATCTCCCCTACCCGCTTGGTGATGTCCTGGACCTGAGTGCCCAGACCATCTACCTTCTCGGTGAGGGTCGTGATGGCCCCTACCAGCTTCTCGCCCAGACTGGGGCCTTCAGACTTCTTGGCAGGCTTCTTCTTGCCCTTCTTGTCGTCCTTGCCATCATCGTCATCCAGCTTCTCGGACGGGTCGAGTTCGATCAGAACCTCGTTGAGTGCCTTGATCGCCGCCTTCAGCTTGCTGAGCCGGGCCCGGCGCATCTTCGCCCCCGCCTTGAGGATAACCTCGGGGTCGTCGCCGTCAGAGCCATGCTTGAGGAAGATCTCTAGGCCTTCACGCTTCTGGGCCTTGCCCTTGTCGGCCTGGTCGTCACCCTTGTCGTCCTGGGTGTCGCCTGCTCCGCCAAACTTTTGGGCCATGATGCCCAGAGCCTTCGCGATCTTGGCCAGGTCAGCCTTGACGTCCGCGGGAATCTCCTCCGCGTTGTCGTCCAGCGCCTTGATCTTGTTCACGCAGGCCATGAGGCGTTCGACCGTGGCCTTACAGGCGGCGAAAACCGCCGCGGCGTCTGCGGCCTTATGCGCGGCGTCCTTGTCGTCTCCGTCTCCACCCTTCTCCCCCATCTTGGCCAGCGTGGCGGTGATAGCTTCGGAAATCTGGCCGAACTGCGCGGCGACTTCCTTGGATACCTCGCCCGACTTCTCCGCGAGGCCCCTCAGGGTGTTGGTCACCTTCATCATATTCTGAAGGGCCGCGTTAGTCTCCTTGAGAGCCATTGCCTTCACACCCTTGGTGACGATCACGACCTCACCGTCATCGTCACCATCGTCCACTACGTCCGGGTTCTCGGGGTCCAAGTCGTCCCCAAACCCGAACAGATCGAGAAGGCTGTCATCGGTGTCCTCTTCCTTGGCCACCGGAGCCGGCTCGTCTTGAACAGGAACGGGAACGAAACCCATCTCTTCGGCGCGATTTGCTGGGATTGCGTTCCTGGGCATACCTTCCTCCATTCTGATGACTTCCAGACCGTCTACGCTTTTGACGATCAGGAACTTTCTCTTGTTCGCAGGACGATCTACCACTGAGACCTCCCTGACGTCCAGGTCTTCCAGTCTCGCCTCTGCGTTAGGTTGTTTGGTACTTGGCATTTTGACTGCTTCCGTTGGCTACATTGTACTCAAAGTTTGACCCTTCTAGCAAATCCGCCCATGCTGAACCCGGCGATCTTCCCACTCTTGATGTCCTTCCAGAGGGCGTCGTCAAGGACATGGTACATGAGTAACCAAGTGCCCTTTTTAACCTTTTGCCCTCCCAAGGTCAAGTTCACAGGTGCAAGGTAGGACTCGTAGATCTCGATCTTGGAGTTCACGATCCTGCGGTGCATAAGTCCGCGATCCTGAAACCTTGCAAGCCACAAGTGGGCGGCACGCTCGATTTCGTCGGCCTTGATGGTGTCTCCCTGTGTATCAACTGAGTCAGGTTCGAGCACCACGCCGAGTACAATGTGCCGTTCGTCGTCGGTGGCCTTTGCAATGAGGGTGACCTCGTTGACCTCGGTGTCGTCATCGTCAAGGTCAACCTCGATGACTGACTTCTGCAACCGCCTACGAACGTCAGGTGGTAGCAGTTTGTCGAGCGGGTCGTCCTCATCAAAGGAAGGTACAGACCCTAGAGACAGGAGGCGTTTCACGATTCGCGTGTGCACGATTCGCTTTGACTTGTCCTGCTCGTAGATGTCGTCAGCGAACTGCTTGAACCTGGCTCGGGCGTTGCGAGCCCTCCCCGCTGGGTCTAGCGGGAACATCAGGTTCACCGGGTCGCCGTAGAGGTTCAAGTCTGTGGGGTACCCCGCAGGGAACGACAGCCTTTCGCCTCTCCCTTCCAGCGCCTCGATGCCGAACCGGGCAGCCCTTGCCTTCTGGGCCTTCCGCTTGTCCTCCATCGGTGCGTCTTTCTGCGGTACCTGCTTGCTCAAGGCAGCTTTGGTGAGCCCCAGCAACTCAAGCTCGTCACCTTTCAGGCCAATAGCGCAACCCATGGCCTGAGTAGCTTCGTCTACCCCGTCAACCGTGTCGTGACTAAAGCCGCGCCTCACCATCTCCTGAACGACAAGGAGGTGGGCACTGATTCGCGACTCCTCCTGAGTGCTCATCACTTCACTAGGCATGGGAACCTCCTAGCCCGTGCAGTTGCCTGTGAAGGTGGAGTAGCTCGGCGTCGGAGACTTCTTTCAGTAGAGGCGGGTTGATGTCCTCTGGGTTGAGGTCCTGCGAAAGGTCCCCAACCAGGGCAATCATTTCATCCTCTGGTAACTCAGAGGTGAGCACCTCAATGATGTCCCCAGAAGGCACCGCCTCCGAATCCTTGATCAGGAGTTCAGACTTGGCGACCTGGGCGATCTCCTCACCGGCTTGCTTCGCCTTCTGATACCGCTCCTCCACCATCTTGAAAAAGAGTTTGAAGGCACGGATAGCAATGCGGTCACGGTCTTTCGGGCTCGATATGTCAAAGCCCTGTTGCTTGAGTTTGGCTTTCAGTTTGTCGGGTATCTCGGTGTGGTGAGGCGTGTGAAGTTTCGGCCACCCCTGGTCGTCGCGGCTTACCCACGCGACCCGACCGAACTTCTGGGCAGCGATCCTCCAAGTCGTGGAGTCAACTGAGTCCACAACATCAAAGAACCCGAGAAACGCTTTGATGCGTTGACCAACACCAAGAAGGTGGACAGAGGAAACAGGCTTCGCCCTTGCTCTGCTTCCACGCTCCTTCATCCTCTTGCCGAGGACGTTGAGGTTCATGTTCGCGGCTGCGGCGTCAGTGGTCGAGGGCTTCTGGGCAAGCGATACCAAGCCTCCCCAGCATACCTTCTTTCCCTTCTTGTACTCAGGGCCGAGGAACTTCTCGAACCAAGGGAACCACATATGGTCAACCAGCATAGGGTCAAGACCCGCCTCGCGTATCTTTGCAAGGTTCTTGACCGTGGTGCTGCGGGCTTTCAAGTCGTCAAGGGTCACGTACTCCGTGAGCAACGACTTGTGAGATTTCACGAAGTCAATGTACTCAGGAAGGGTGACGTGCCCAGGCTTGGTTGCGTTGGTGAATGCACCTGAATCCAACATCAGGTGGATCGTGCCTTTCTTGGCCGCTGCAACCAATCTGTCGGGCAACTTTTTCTTGAAGTGGGCGAAGGACACGAGGATAGACCGGACCTTTTCGTCCAACAGTACGTTCACGGAGTCGTTAGCTCCTGCTACGAAATAAAACTTCATGGTCGGCCCTCCTTGATACTTAGCACTATCGCCGCAAGCGAATCCTCGTACCGCTTACTATACCCTAGAACGGAAAAAGGATCCTCTATTGCACGTTCGATCAAGGTCATCTGACGACCTGTAGTGTCAAAGAGGCACCTTTCGTCATTCTGGAGTAGTTCAGGGTGGCTAAAGTCGTTCGGCACAACAGGGATGGTGTCAACCAAAAGGGCCTCCAGGACGCAATACCCGAAGTTCTCCTCAATGGTGTTCCCTGTCATGACGCGGCTACTTGCTAGCAGTTCGAGGTACTCGCCTTTTGAGATACCTTCGTGAATGGTGATCACACCCTGGTCCCGCAGGGCAAGGGCGGTGTTTCTAACGGCACCCGAGCCCCACTGTTTGCGGCCAGTGGTCACCAGAAAGTCCCAAGAGGGGTGTTGTTTCTTAAGTTGAGCGAAAACCTTCAGTGTGACCTCGGGACGTTTCTCAGGGTCAGGGCGATTGGTGAGGATGACCCGTGTGTGGTTCACAGGGAGGTTCAGCTTAGGCACTTCTGACGCATCGTAGGGGTTGCCGGTAACCATGAGCTTGTCAGCGGGCAGCTTCCGCTTTTCCACCAGCATACGCTTATGGTACTCGCTCCCAACGAAGATCATATCAAAGACCGATCCCCAAGCGGTCTCGTAGTGGTGAGCGAAGGGTGCGCACGGTTCCATGAAATCCTCAACCGTGTAACTCCCTGCGTGACAGAACCCGAGGATCCCCACGTCCACCTTGTTGAGGGTGGCGAGGTACCTGATACTTTCGATACCCCAAAACTCGACATCCGCCACAAAGAACTTGTCACCACTCTCGATCAACCCATGGTGAAAGAGTTTGGCGACACGCCTGAGTTGCTCTGCCTTGTAATAGAGCGTTGAGTTCACGTCCAGAAACGTCCCTACCTGAACCTCATCAACGAGGGTCTCCCCGTCGATAGTCTGGTAGCGAATCCCTTGCCGCTTGAACTCTTCCGGGAACCACCGATACCACTGCTCGGTGTACCTCTCCTCAAGCGGTTCGATAGGCAGATAGTAGAGCATCACTTCACCCCCAAGAGGAACTGAACTGGAGGCATGACCCGCACCAGCGGGTGGACCTCATCGTAGATCCCCATCATGACCTCACCTACCTCCTTGTGCCCGATGTCAGTAAACTCGGGCATCAGGAGGACTTGCCGCCCTTGCATCGCGTAGGTATTTGCCAGCCTCAAGCACTCAGGGAGGTTAGCTTCGGCCATTACTCTAACCTTTACGAACCCAGTGAAGTTGACGAGGTGCGGGAAAAAGCGATCCACGACAACGAACAGCCTCGCACCATCAAGGTCGATGGTTACGGCGGGCGTCGTGTTCAACACCTCCCCGTCTACCTCAACCGTCACTATCTTACCGCAACGGTCGATCCACCCTCCAAGGGTCTCGTCAAGGGTGTCCGTATTGACAAAGACCGCCCCTACCTTGCTCAAGTCAAACTGCTCGATTGAGGTCTCACCTGGGTAGTGACAAAAGAAGGTCTTGGTACCGATTAGATCTCCCTCGCCGTCATAACTGTAGTGGCAGCGGTCAACCTTCATTCGCTCACCTCCAAGAAGGTCAGCACTTCCTCGTCTGACCAGTCCCAGAGAGGGAAGTAGACTTCCAGCCCGAAGTAACCTTTTGCGGTGTAGGGGCCGGTCATGTTGCTGCGGTGGATCTCCTTGCCGTCGATACACACCAGCTTGTTCTCGGCGCGGCGCGTTGCATCGAACTGCGCACCAAGGTCAACCGCCTCCATGAACTTCGGCACGGTCTCTGCCTTGGGGGGCTTGACCTTCAAGATGCCGAACTCGTCTTCGACCGATTCACCCTCGTAGCCATTGTGCACGACCAGGGCGTGGGGGTTGACCGAGCGCACCAACCGCAGGAGAGCCTGGCTGTCCTTGCCGCCTGAGTACGCCACGTAGATTCGGTGATCGTGTTTCGCTATCGCGTCCGCAATCACATGCTTTGCCGCTTGCACTTTCGTATTCATGATTCGCTCCTAGAATTCCCAGCCTTCGCCGTCATAGTTTCCCCAATCGCGAGGGCTCCTGAAAACAAACCCACGGCACTTGCTACAGATGTCACTTTGTGTAGCACCACCTTCGTAGTCAACGCAACACAAAGTTACCGTTCCGTCGTAGAGCAAGCACCGCCACTCCTTGCCGTTGGGGTACCCTAAAAAGGAGCAGCGGTCAGCCCCTCCTGTTTCCTCGACACCATCCACCCAACCACCCCACGAAGTCATCCCTTTGTCCTCAACCTCCTCGGGACCGTTATCGCCCACCCGGTGCTCGGTGGCGATCAAGCCTTCGGGTACCTTGAACTGGTTGAGCCGCACACCGAACGGGCCGACGTGCAGACGGAGCCACTTCAACCCGGCCTGGGCCAACGCATCGAGTTTCTCCTGCGTGAGAAGGGAGCCGTTGGTTGAAAACCCGACCTCCTTACCCAAGCTGGTGGCAAGGTCCACCATCTCAACCACCTGCTTGTGCATCAAGGTTTCCCCGTGCCCATGCAGGTGGAAGGCGTCGTTCTCCATTGCGTGAAGCGCCGAGCGGTACACCATAGGCGAGATATACCCCGCCTTTCGTTTCATTGTCGACTGTGGGCAGTATTCACACTTGCCGTTGCATATGTTGGTTACCTCAACCTGAAACAGGTTGAGCTTGCGGCCCTCATTGGCTATATCGACGATGTTTTCGCCTACGTGTTTGTTTTCGCCTACGTGTTTCATCACTCCACCTCGCATCCGTTTTCGTTGTCCTCATAGACTGATACCTGAACCATTCGGTCGAGGTACCTCATTTCCAATGTTCGCTTTACGCTAAGGGCTAGCATTTCACAACTGGTGCGTTCTTCCCACTTGAACCCGTTGACAATCTCTCCCACCTCTTCCCTCAACAGGAAGTATTCAAGGTCGCGGTCGTCTTGGAACTGCTGAACGCGCACGTTGACGTGGAACAAGTGGCGGTGGAGGTTGCGCAAGAACGCGACCTTCTCCGGTGCAGCGGGCCAGCGGTGCCACCTTTCAATGACGATCTTCACGCTAGCCCGGATCACTTCGTCGAACGGCTTGATACTCTTGAACAGCCGATACTTATGATCAACGAGCCGTGGTACCTCCTGCGGGTAAAGCCGTTCCATCATGGCCCACTTCCCGTCAGGGTCCGCTTCCTCTTCTAACCACGGTACGTTCATTTCAACGCTATAGAACCACTTGATCCCAGGAAGCCCGAGCCCGACGTTGCGGACATATCGGTGAAAGGGATGGTGGTCGAACCTGCTTGGGAGGAATACCGTGTCGGCCTCAGCAATGCCGTGGGGCAGTGTGCCCTTGAACTTCTCGTAGCGATCATCGGGCAGGTTCTCTTCACGATAGTCGCTTGTGAAGTACACGATTCGGTCCACTTCTCCGAGGATGGAGTAGCAGCCGATCACCTCGTCATCTAGGTGCGGGGCAAGGATGATCTTTGGCATCCTAAAACCCCATCAACCGAAGGGCTTCAGCCTGCGCCCTGTGGTCCTCTCGATAGAGGCCCCACATGGCACTGGTTCGCATCGTGGCGTGTTGCTGACTCACGCCTCTTGCCATCATGCAAAGGTGCATCCCATCCACGATGACTGCCAACCCCCTCGGGTGAATCATCTCCTGGATCGCTTCCGCGACCTGTTGAGTCATCTGCTCCTGTATCTGCAACCTGCGTGCAAACACGTTCACGATTCGGGCCATCTTAGACGCCCCGATCACCTTGGCCCCCTGCTTGCCGTTGGTTGCAGGCAAGTAGGCGATATACACCTTCCCGAAGAAAGGCAGCATGTGGTGTTCGCACATTGAAAAGTAGTCGATGTCCTTGAACACCACTACTTGATCATAGGTCGCGGAGAACACCTTGCAGTACTCAGCCGCATCCGCGTTGTAGCCTGAGTACAACTCAGCCCACGACTTCACCACCCGCTTGGGTGTTTCCTTCAGACCTTCTCGGTCGGGGTCGTCACCAATCGCTAGAATCATCTCTCGTACTAGATCTTCACTCATCTCACACCTATTAGCTTGTGTAGTTGGACAGAAAGGATCCACTTGGGGTTACCCAGGCAGAGGTTGATGCAGTGCCGCAGGTTATCCTGGGGCAGAGTGTTTCCCTCAAAGGCGGGGCTCAATAGATAGTAAGCGGCCTTAATCTCTGACCGCGTAGGCAAAAGGTCACCAGCACGTAGGACATATTTCACCTCCATCGCTCTCGTTTGCTCCAGGCAGGTACCGGGCTTCGGCGAAACTGATATCCAGTCAAGCCCCTCGGGCAAGGCCTTTGTACCATTGGTTTCGATCGCCAGGCTATAGCCAGCGGCCTTCAGAACAGAAACGAGTGCCGAATCCAACTGCACGGCGGGCTCCCCGCCGGTCAGCACGATCCAGCGACAGTGCTCGTTGACGTTCTTGATTGCCTCGAGTACCCCTTCCGCGGTCAGTTTCACACCGCCCTTGAAGTCGGTGTCACAGTCGAAACCATGCGTCTCCTTCCTACAGTTAAGGTTACAACCAGCGAAGCGGACAAAAACACTAGCCTCGCCTGCACGCATCCCCTCTCCCTGTAGGGAGTAGAAGATCTCCTTGACTATGTACCTCTTCCCCAGCATCGCCTACGGTCGGTACTCGCAGGTGCTCGAGTCCGTCTCCTGGATGACGATCGCCGCGAGGTACGGCAGGCGAACCTTCAAGTGATCGTAGAGCCACTTCGCAAGTAGCTCCGAGGTGGGGTTGCGCATCCCAGTAGATTCGTTGAGGAACAGGTGATCGAGGTACTGGTCTAACACCTGGTCAATCACCTCCTTTACCTTCCCAAAGTCAGTGACCATTCCCGCCTCGGGGCCATCCTCGGTAAGATCGTTACGCTCAAGGACTACCTTCCCATGCCAAGAGTGGCCGTGTACCCGCTTACACTTACCACGGTGATAAGGCAGGGAATGTGCTGCCTCAAATTTGAACGCTTTCTCTAATCGCCACATAACTCCTCCAATATATCCAGCAAGTCATAGGGGCCTTTTACTTCAAGTACTACGCCCGTTTTCTTCACGCTAGACTTCAGCCTTCCGATAACAGCTTTCACTCCATCAGTAATATTAATCGTTCTGAACGACCCTCGCACGAAATCACTAGGCGCCCTCTGGCGCACTCTAAAGCTACCAGCGGTTTCGTCAATACCCGGCTTCGTCACTTTCTCCTTTTGGCGCATGATGTGAAATCCATGAGCCTTGATCCACTTACGTACCGAGTCCCTCGTAGGAAACTTTGCCTTGTCAAAGATGAGAGTTTGTATCGTAGTCCGCTTCTTCATGACTAGCTCGGAATCACAATATCTGTCCTGCACAAAGCGTGGAACGGCGGAAGGATCGCACCTGCAGCGGCAAGCCTATCCGTAGCCTGCTGGCTGCCTGTGCGTGCACCCGCGAGGGCCGCCTCGATGTCGTCACCTGACAACCACGGGGCGATCTTCTTCACGTCCTTCGGGTCCTTCGCTCCAAGGATGCGATTCATCTGCCGCACCCCCGTCTGTACGGAGAAAACCTGCCCGCTCATCTGTTGACAGATCTGCCCGGTACGCTCGTCATCCGGGTTGATAAGCTGGTAGCTGGTTACCCCCGCCTCGCTGAACGCGGTCAACGTGCCGAAGGTCCTCGACTGGTGCGCCGCGGTTGACGCTACCTGTCGGAAGTAGAGATCGGGGTTTCCCGCATAGCGAGCGGGGACGGTGGGCGCGAACCTAGTCTTACCGCCAGGGAGGATACCGAACTCCCTGCGAAGAGTTCTCCTTAGCACCGCCCCCGCCTCTTTATGCGAGAGGCCGCGCCGAAGGAGGACATCCTCAGACACGGCCCGTATCCTGCGGGACAACTTGTCGTTGTAGAAGTCACCTACCCAGAACACCTGGTGCCTGTTGATCGCGGCGACTGCTCGCTGATCAACGTGAGAGAAGGAGAAGGAGATCTTGGCCTCCTTCGCCGCCCACTTCTTAGCGATCCTCCAGATAGACTGGAGCCGTTTCTCTATCACCTTGATCTGGGTCTTGGTGAGGGGGGTCTTCAGCTTCACACCCAAGGACTTCAGGAAGGAGGTGATCCGCCGGTCAGTGAAAGGGCCCTTGAGGAGTTTGGCTATGCCGGAGTTGGTCGCGGCATTCGCCGTGGACTTCCAAGCTCTACCGATGGTCGAGGCAATTCGACCTTCGATGATCTCAGACTCCCTCCGAGGCGCGACCTTGAGCACGACACACAACGTGGAGTCAATTGCACTCCCCAGGTCACACAACTCCTCGGTGGTGAGGTTTGTGGGATTCAGACCTACCACGGGCTTCCATTGATGGCAGTTAGCTTATCGAAATCCGATAAGCTAAATAACCCCCGCCCACATACTGTCGGACTTCTCGACCTTGACCTCGACCATCTCGCCCTGCTCGTCGGAGGCCGACTTCAGGAGGGTGAGGATCTCAGGCGGGCTAAGTGGGGTCTCAACGACATCACCATCAACTGCAACAAGTGTGACAGCAGGGGTATCGGACTTTTCCGTTTTACCCTTCTTGTCTTTGTCCTCATCTTTATCCCCACTCTTAGCTGGCGCCTTTGTCATCTTAGCGCCGCACTTCGGGCACGTTTTTGCCCGACACTCCTCACCTATTTTCGCCTGCTCCGTATAACCACAACTTGCACAAACACAAGTATGATCACCGGCGCCATCAGCCTTTTGCTTAACCGGGACAAATACCTGCTTGACTTCCTCCATCCCCTCCAGGGCGACCTGGCCCTTGTCGTCGCGGGTCATCTTCATCCGGAACATCTTGCCGGACTCCGCGTCCCGCACCACGACGTGGTCCTTGAAGATGCCGCGCAGGGATAGCGACTTCTTCAGTTTGCCTTTGGACTGGGTGACCGCGGCAATCACCTTGTCCACCATCTGCATGAGTTCCTCGCCATCGACGAGTTCCACCTTGTGTACTTCGATCTTGCTACTCATTAGAAACCTCCTTGCCCTTCGGCAGAGATACTGGGATTACTCCTCGTGGTACAACCTTTCTTCAAGCTCCTCCTCTATCTTCTCACGCAAGTTGAGCAGGCCGTCAATAACTCGGTCTGCGTTCGCGTTGCCTTGCGCAAGTGTACCGCCCTGCTGAGCCTCGGCGAACGTGATAGTAAAGGGCTTGTCCAGGTCAATGCCGGTGGGCATCGGCCCTATATCATCACCGAACACATCACGGATGATTCGGTCGGCACGCCGCGGGGTCATACCGCCAGACTTCTCGGCGATGCCCATCAGGCGGATCAACTCGATGTCGTCAGTGATGTTCGGATGGTTCGATCGGAACACGTGGAACCGAGAACCCAGGGGCAAGAGGATGAAGCGGTTGGTCTTGAAGTCATCACCGTTCCGCTCCGGGGCAAACACCTGCTCGTCTGCGATATCGCGGCTGGTGTCGGCCGTGGCCCTAGTGTAGTCGTCGGCCCGACCAACAAAGATGGGCGGCAGACGGAAAGCCTGCCGCACCTTGTCTCGGTTGTTCTTGTCGAGTTCCTGGTAGAGTTGGTCCTCTTGCTGGAGTTGCTTCAAGGGCTCGACTTTGATCTTGAAGTCGGTGGGATTAATGATCCCCTCGTCAGAAGTCTCACCCTCCAGGATGATGAACTTCGATCGGTTCGCCGACCGCTGGATTTGCTGCTCCGTCCACTCCCGCAGGCGGTCAACCGATTCCTGGGTAAGTGACCCGTTCTCCACTATGACAAACATCGATGGGATCGAGTTGTTGCGGAGAGTGGCGTAGTTTACTTCCTCCGCCTCGCGGCTCCCCACTACGGAGAGGGTGTCTCCGATCCAGACAGGGAGGCCGTAGGCATATGCCGCGAAGTAGTTCTTAAAGTGGAGGAGTGAGGTAGCGCGGCAGTTGAACGGGATGTCCTTGCCGTACTCCCCGGTGTAGCGATCCAACATCCTTGGATCGCCTGCCTCTTTAAAGAAGAGAGGCTTGGTGCCGACCATCATGACGAACTTCCTGAAGCGGTGCCACATAGCGACGTCCTCGATCATGAAGTTCTTATCCGGCCGGATGCGCGGTACGTCTACCTTCACGGCGCGTTTCTGCCGTTCACACAACCTGATGCAGTGGCCGTGTACGTGGTTCAGTCCGACCAGGCGTCCTGCCTTATTCTCGATCAACTCGAGGTAACCGTTGCCGCAGGAGTGCTGGTCATCCTTCGCCTGCTCACGCAACGCGGTAAACGACTCGGTAGGATGCACCGATTCAAGCCACGTGAGGAGGGACATTTTCTCCCGTATGATCTCGGACTCGAACTTCCGCCGGAGATCATCGGGCATGATGCGTTCCCTGAGTCGCCAGCCAAAGCCCACTGTGTTAGTCACCATGCTGTTCACGCACGACGTTAACACGTTGGACTTCTCCTTCAGGGTGAGGAGGTTCCGCTGGTTGTAGGGTGGATCAATGATGCGGTGCTTACCCAACGACTGGCTCTTGAAGGGGTCTCGCTCGTCAGCGGCGCTAGTGGGCCCCTCGTCCAGGCGCGGAGGCTCATCCTCGGGCCCGTCAATTATCGTGGCCTTCAGAGTAACCGACCGCCGCTGCCCCTTCTTGTCGATCGCCTCTAGTTGGATACGATCGGCGTCCGCCGGGGTTTTAGCCGTGCGGGCAGCACGTTTGCGTTTTGTGGTCATGCCACCCTCCTCAAGGGCGAGGTGGGTGACCGCGCCCTAGATGTAGCCCACGACTAGGAAGTGGCTGACTTCCTGATGTACTGGAAGCCCTCGAGATGGATCTTGACCGTCACGTTGGTGGTATCGTCCGTCTCGAACTTGATCTGGCCGTCGTCGTCGGTCATCAGCCAGACGCCCTGGATGAACTCCGAACCAACCGCGCCCGCCATAGCGAATGTCCTCACGGTATCGTCGTTGTCCGGCATCTCGCCGTGCCCATACTTGATGTTGTTGACGGCCGCTTCCCCGTTGATCACCTCCAGGGTGCAGAGAAGCATAACCGCCTCACCTGTCCGGATACTGTCGGACGAGAGGGCCGCGTTGAGGAGTGTCACAACGTCAACGTCCTCCCAGGTGTCGTTAGCCGCGGCCGTGAAAGCTGCCGCCTCGACATTGGAAGGGACGCGGTGGAGTTGCATGAGATCCAGCAGTTCCGCCAGGTGCAGATCTGCGGCCTCCTTCTTAGAGGCACGGGTGACGTTCGATTGCCCGTCAAAGTGCCTTTCGGGGATGTTTCCGACTTGCATTGTTCCTCCTTTGCCAGGGTTGCTTGATCGTCACCCGCTAAGCGGCGATTAGCCCCAGGCTTCCCAGTGCAGGGTCTCGGTGGTGGTGTCGTTGACGTCGGCCAACTGCGGGATCTTGATGCCGGGGTTCCCGTCGCCGTCGTCGAAGCTGTAGGGCTCGACGCCGCCCGAGGCGAGGACGGAACGGGTCCCGTCAGCCGCGTGCTTGACGTTCTTGCCGGCGGCCAGGCTCTCGAACCACTCGACCATCACGTTGTTGTCCTCGTTGTGGACTCTGATCTTCTGCGGGACGAATCCCACGGTCTGGACCAGGAGTTCCGCGTTCGTGGCGACGATGCTGCCCGCCTTGTAACGAGCACCTGTGGAACTTGACATTGTGTTTCCTCCTTAAAATGGGTCATTTCAACGATTGAACTGTAGGATAACACGCAGTCTGAAGTCAAATCAAACCAATCGACTGCTTCCTACCCCGTTTCTTCACTCCTTTGAGCCCCATCCCCACGGCGATATCGAAGGCATCAAACACGTCCTTGGGGCCATTAGGGAAAGCACACAAGCGCCTAACGAACTTGTGGTGCTGCGGCCGAACGTAGATCGGCTTGTCCGTCGCAAGGGTCGCCATTTGCTGTGCACGTGCAACCTTATCCTTCAGGGTATACCGCGGCACCACCGGGATGTCGGGGTACTGATCCCTCACCTGCTGAGTCATGACGATCTGGTAGGCGTTCGCCTCGATGCCCACCCGCACGGTGTCAGGGTGATCCCTAAACCGCTGATTCACTAGCTCGAGTTGCTTGGGGAAGGTGAGCTTCGCCTCCCTGAAGTGCACGAGATAGATATCTCGGTGGGTCTTCTCCACTCCGATCGTCACGTGAGCAAAGAAGTCGTTGCGGGCCTTCTGGCCGGCCGCGAGGTCAACGCCCTGCCACTTGAAGATGTTGGGGGGCAGGTCTTCGTATGTCCGGAAGTGGTCCTCATTGAAGATGCCGCCCAAAGCGACACCACTGCGGCATAGCCACTGTAACTCGAAGGCTGCGAGGTTACCCTTCCGCAGGCGGTGCATCCTCTCAGTAGAGAACACATCCTCCCAGATCGACTCATCGGTCGCCTCATCGATGATACCCAGGACGTAGGTGGAGTCCTTGTAGTCGTTCTTGGCCAACCAGCCGTAGAGGTCCTCGTCGTGCCACCTGGTGCCAATGATCCAGAGCCGGCCATCAGGTGTGAGGCGCGGGAGGAGGGTCTTATAGAAGTAGTTCTTGATCTTCTGCCGCTGGTTGTCGGTAGCAGAGTTCTCCTCCGTCACCAGGTCGTCCGATACGATGATCTCGAAGTGGCGCCCGATCAAGGAGGTATCCACGCCGGCACACATAATGGTAGGTTCCCTGAGCCCAACCGCAGTGCGCTTGTTCACGATGATCTCGGAGTCGGTCCACTTATCGGCACCGGTATAGAAGTCGCCGAACACCTCCTTCAACTTCTCGTTGTTCTCGAAGTGGGACTTTACACCACGCAGGAAGGTCTTCGCCTGATCAGCGGCGTCCGCTACGAGGAGGATGCGGACATCTGGGTTCTTGATGATCTCCTTGATAGCCCGCGCCACAGTACAGTGTTGGGTCTTCCGTGCGCCGGCGAAGGCTAAGATGAGAGCCTCGTCGTGCTCGTCCTGGAACTCCATCATCTCAGTGTGGAACCACATGGGCGGATCCCCACCCATAATAAACTCGCAGAAGATATCCATCCGATCGTGTTCGATCACCAACTTACGAAGCATATCGTTGGTGGCTTCGCGGCTAGCTTCGTACCTGGCGATCTGGGTGTGGCGGCTTACGCCCTTGGGGTGAGTCCCCGTGCCGTACTTACCGCCCCTTGAACCTTTTGGACGGAGGAGCCGTTTGGGCTTCTTTGACTTGGAGGTCGGCTCGGCAAACTCTGTAGAAGCGCCGGGGCTTTGCTTCACGCACCTCTTTGGCGCCTTCCTGCTGGTTCCTTTTCGCGCTATGCCCTTCCCTAAACTGGTGGGTTTCTTGGTAGAGGCCACTAATCACTCCCTCCAAAACAGAGGCGAGGTCCTCCGGTTTGGCCCCGGCCTTCTTGAGCCATCCGATGAGGACGTCAACCCGCTCACGCAGGGCGATGATTCGTTGGGTGTAGGGCTTGTCGTGCAGAGGTTGCGCCACTTCTTGTCCCACCACTTCTCTCGCGAACTCCCTGAAGCCGACAGGATCAATCCCCCACGAGAGGAGGATTTGATCAACTTGCTCAATCGACAGGTCCTCTTCATCGGTCAAGCTGCTGCCTCTAGCATAAACAATTCGCGATCGTACCACCCCTCCACTTGACCTCTGAAGATCCAGCACCAGGCGTAGTTCGGACCAGTGAACTGGTCGACCCACCATCTCTTTGCTTTGGGGTGCCGAGCCCAACTCGGATCTAGGGCGTACCAACACCTCAGTGTCTGGAGATAGCCTTCTCTTTCGAAGCGTGCCCTAAACCATGATAGCCCCACTGGGAAGAAGACCAGCAAGTACAGCAACGACATCCCGATCGTGGTGTACCTCTTGAACTGCCGGAGGTGTTCCCTTTCGTGCATGAGGGTAGACCACACTCGGTCCTCCCAGTTACTGTCAAGCCTCCTATCTATCTTCTCCCACTTCTCATCACTCCAAGCGATCGTCTGCCTGATCGTTGTTGTGAACCCGCCCAGAAACCTGCGGTTCCCACCGAAGGTAAGCACGAGAATCAGGTAACGCAATACCCTCCAGTACCAGTGCCTTCGTTTCTCCTGCATCCGCAGCTTGGGGAACTCCTGCTTCAGTTCCGCGCATAGCTGGTCTAACCGCCCACCTGCCATACAGCGCATGGTGGTGTACCCAAACTTGTGATCAACCAAGGCGCTCAAGGGTATCCTCCAAGTAGTTCCCATTCACCTTCCGACCCGTCGGCCGGACCACCTTCACCTGCTGCTCCGCTGTTACCGCGACCGTGAAAGTCAAAGACCGCGGCGACTCGTTTTTCAGACGGACCAACGTCCTGCAAAACCGCAGGACATCCCTCGCCGTCTTTAGCTCGTGTACCTGGGTTACTCTCATACCAATCTCCTACCACTTTCAGATTCGATTTACAACACAAAACGACTGCATATTGCAAAAGGCTTGAAGTGCAGTCGTTTTGTATGGTACATCCCAAGGGTCCCAAGGAGAGTAGTCATGGCACAAGAGCGAGCCCCTGACAAGTACCCGATACAATTTCGGCTAGGCACTGACCTCCTAGCTCAAGTAGATCGCGCAGTAGAACGAAGCGGGATAAGCAGGAACCAGTGGATGACCCGCGCCTTTCGGATCTACTTGAGGATGAGGAGGCCGCGGGAGGTATTGGTGTCCGCGGAGAAGATGCTAGCCCATAAAGTCACCTTAATGGCGCGGGTAGAAGGCGACCTCATAGACGAGATCAACACACGGTGTGACGAGAAGGACATCCCCCGCACCATCTGGTTGTTAGATGCGTGCCTCAACATGCTTGCCCGGAAGAGGGCCGCCCTCCACAAAAGGTCCCGGTAACTGGGGCTGCTCTACAAAATGACTCCATTTTGGTTTGATGTTCAGGAGATCCAGTTTCCTGTGAGTGAACCGGCTATATAGCCTACCTTCATCACTTCCTCCCTTTCTTCTTCGCCTTGCGCTGGGTCGATTTGGTGGGGCCCTCAAACTTGAGCTTAATGGTGTGGTTGATGGTATCGATCTCGACGAGCTTGAAGAAGTAACCCTTGATGGGGATACGCTCGCCTGTCTCAAAGGGGATGAAGTCATCGGGTACGGGGATGACCTCGCCACCCTTCTCGATGAACCTATGGCGCAGGGCATCCAACTGCCCTCGTGACTCGGCCGCCTCGTCATCGTTCAGTTCTCGGTAGAACTTACCGCTACTCGGATCCATCAACTACCTCCTCCGCTACTCCACCCATCCTCTTGAGCATCCGATCCAGGTACCACTTCGCCTTCTCCAGATCGACCTGGGGATCGGCCTTCTTCCCCGCGCGCAAGGTGTACTTCACCACGTTGCCCAGGTGGAAGTTGAGGTTGAACGCCTCGATGACTTCGATCACCTCCATCGACCCCGACTGGTAGTGGGGCGGGTGATTCACCATGTCAGGCTCCTTGGTAGGCTTGTCGAGCATGACCTCCGGTACACCGGGCGACTGTTCACCGGGCTCCCAGAACAACGCCTTGAGGACCTGCTCCGCCACCCCGTTGCGCTCCGCCTTGTTGGTGACGTCGAGTTCATCCATCAAGACACAAGCGACCTGGCTAAGGTAGGCGAGGTACGTACCCTCATCCCCAGCCAACTTCTCCTTAAATACCGCTCTAGCCTCTGCGAGTTCCATCTTTCACCTTTCCTTCGTTCACTACGATGTAGCCCTGGCCAGCACATGCCTTGCACCAACCACCGTCCACCTTGGCGGGTTGGCCGCCGCATCTTCCGCAGGGGCGTTTGACTGCGTTCTTGAGTTGCTTCTTCTTGCGTGGGTTGCGAGGAGGCGAACCGTCAGCCGGGTATCGCAAAGCCCCCCACAAGGATCTGATAGCCCGCTCACCATTCGCAGTTAACCGCACCGACACAGTGTCGGCGACAGCCGCGGTGTCGCGGGTCACAAGGCCGAGTTCATCCAGGAGGGGAAGGCACCGCTTGATGTAGGAGGGATGGGCTCCTGTCTTCTCCGACAGGTCGTAGATACTCATCCACCCCTCCGAGATGTGCCCCAGCACGGAGGCAAGCCGAGGCGTGAAGGTCTTCACATACGACATCAGGATCCCCTCTCCGGCCACACGTTGTCCCGATGCCGACACAAAGCCGTCACCAGGTCATCCACCGCGCGGCGCGACTTCAGCCGCATCACCATCAACATGTTGGGAGGGGCACCCATCAACCGCAGGGCCATGTGCACTTCAGTAGGCAGCCCTTTGCCATCGTCCTGCGGGTGGTACTCATTGATTCTGATCTCCTCTAGCTCGAAGATCTTGAGACCGGATAGGTTCTTCACCTCGTTCACTTCGTCAGCCATTGGTAGCCTCCTTCTTCTCCTCTTCGGCTTTCTTCATCTGCTCGGCCTTCATCTTCGGCGTCATGAAAGGAAACTCATGGGGCGCCAACCTCGGCAACTCCTCCGACTCCCGCCGGCGGCGCTCCTTCGCCTCCAACCGGCGGACCACCTTCGCGAGTTCGCGACGCTTACGGCGAACTTTCCCATCCTGCAGCTTCCGCATAACGCCGACGTGATGCAGTCGCACACGCCTGACGTTCTGCTCTGCCTTCGCCATATGACCACTCACCCGATCCTGCTGCTCCTCCACGCTGGCGATCTCCTTCTTGAGGGCGGCGATCTGAAGATTGCAGGTGGTGATCTGTTCCACCAGGGAAGCGATCTTGTCCTGACACTGCCCCTTCTTCTCCGCCAACCCGTCAGCCTGCGCCGCGTGCGCGGCCACCCGAGCCTGGGCAATCCCCAGGTCAACAGAGCGCGTCTTGCGCGCCTGCCTGATCGCCTCTAGCCTACCCACAAGCCAGGAGGTGATCTCCTCCTGCCGCTTCAGGAGCGGGCGCTGGTTGGTGGCCGTCCTCTTGCTCTCTTTCATGGCTGCCTCCTACTCTTGACCGAAGAACTTCATCACTAGCTCGGCTAGCTTCAGGTTATCCCCAGCCTCCACCACTCTGGTGAGGATCTTGTGGGCTTGCTCGTACATCGCCTCCGCTTCGATGAAGACGGGGGCACAATAGGTACTGACTCCCCCATCCGCATGGTCGAACTGGAAGGAGAACTGCCCCACCTCCTTGCGCCAGGGCTTGGTCGGGTGCACGGGGTTGACACCTTCGTTGACTACTCCCTCCACTTCTACCTTGACCTCTCCCTTCCTACACTCGGGGCACACGGGCGCATCCTCATACTGCACCACCCGTTTGCACTCCTCGCAGCGAGGCAAGGCAGCAAGCGCCTGCTCCGCACACCGCTTAACATGATCCCAGTAGTTCCCCGCGTCGCGGCAGGTGCGGTATTGGTCGTGGGCCTGCTGGAATATGCCGTCGGTTTGCTCCTTGGTCAATCCCGCCTTCAGCATATCAACCCGCATCTCTTCTACGATGCGGTCGACAGCACCAGTGTTGATCGACACGCTGAACTTGTTCTCCGTTTTCTTCATCACCTGCTCCTATCCTGTGCTGACCTGGATCGCGTGATCCCTGGGTGTCCAGTGGGTACACCGAGTGCACCGCGGGTGCGACTCGTCAGTCAAGTAACAAAGCGACACGCGGCGGGGCCGGTTGCCTATCATGAGTTCCACCTCTCCGTAGTTCCTGCAAGTGTCGCGCATCTCTAAGTCTGCCCTGTTAGTACTGTGCACAGCCACTCCTCCATTAGGTTATAGGTTATCAGAATCCGATAACCTATCGCACGTGCGGCAACAACACCTCATCCGCCAACGCTACAGCCGCACCCAGCGGCATAGGGAGAAAGTACCGAGTGTCCTCCCCATCAATACCAAACAGATCCATAACCGCTAACATCGACACCTGGAGCGTCAGCCCGACGATCTCCCGGTGGTCCCACACCGCTACCTCCTCGTGCGTGCCGATCTTTCGCGTGCAGGTATCGCAAGCGTAGTACGCCGCGCACATCGTCGGCCGGCGGGAGTAGATCGAGCACTGGTTGTGCCCATCCAGGAAGCCGCAGGGCTCGCTCATGTTGTACCAAGCGTGAGCCGCGTCATCGAAGAGGTCCTGGTATTGCTCTAACTCTTCCTGGGAGGTGCCCACTACTAGCTCGGCCGGGGTCTTGCCCAATCTCTGGGCAAGAAGGTACGCCTGGGTCTTCCCCTGGGCGATCACCTTCGCCATCCTATCGGGGCACTCCTCCTTAGCGTACTGGGCGATCACTACCCCCTCCATGATCGGTGTCATCACCATCTGGTAGCAGCAGTAGGGGGTGATACTGCACTGGCTACACCCCACGGTGATAGCGTCATGCGACTCGGACCACTGCTGGATCTTCTCTATCCGCGCCTTGTTGTAGTCGTTCAGGGCCTGCTGTAACTGTAGCTCGTTCATTCACTCGCTCCTCTTCTGCTCGGGTCAATAGTACAAATAAAATGCCTTAGTGCCTTTTGTACGGCTCGGATGTCGTAGCTTCCGCAACCCTCTGTTCTGCACCTGCCTAATACGCTCTACTGATCTACCAAGGTACGCCGCGATCTCCTCTAGCGTCCACGCCATACCCGACTCAACACCCAGGCCAAATCTACACTCAAGGATCCACTGCTCACGAGGATTCAACGTGCTGAGGGCCTCCCGCACTACGTGCTTTAGTTTCTCGTAGTCAGCCAGCCTATCCGTGACAGGATCTTGCAAGTACCCGTGGAACTCCAACTCCACGTCAGCCTGTAACACTTGGCGCCACTGGGGTGCGCGGGCATCAAGCTCCTCTTCTATACAACCTTCAAGCACTCTCGGGATGTACGCTACCTTCCCGTTGATCCACTTGGAGATATTAGGACTACGCCGGTTCACTTTCACTCCCCGCCAAGGAGCCCCATCTCACCACCGCACGTGGTGGATACGATGAAGTCCTCCTTCTCTTGTTTGTTCATCCGCTTGATCGCTGCCTCGATGCGGAGCGCCTCGCTTCTGGTGAACTTGATGGTAGACACCCAGACCAGCGTCACTGGCCGAGTGCCCCTCAAGCACTTCGCTCCGTTCTTGTAGTTGTTGTGTGCATGCACACGCGCCTTCGGGTGGGTGGAGATCCCCGTGTACAGGCGGTCCTTCCTATCCCGCACGACGTAGACCGAGAATCGGTGCTCACTCAACATGGGCGGCCAACGGGCACACCTGGTACAGCCCGAACGGGTCGATGATCTTCTCCGCTATGCTTTCGGCATGCTCTGCAGAACGAATAGCTTGCACGTCAGGATCAAGATAGAAGGTCGGAAGCTGGGCTTCCTCGGTCCACCCGTTAGGCTTGCGGTAAGACACCCTCGCCTGTATCTGCCAAAACCCAGGCTTCACCATCACACCCCTCCGATCCAAAGGCCTCGCAGCACCCACCCGATCACAAAACCACTAATGCTCAAGAGCAAGCCCCACCAAGCGTCGATCTCTTGTCTCGTCATCACTCGTTACCTCTCTTTATGGTTATCCGCTTCGTCACACAGGCCATACACAGCGGGGTGATCTCCACAGGTCAGCCGACCGCCTCACTCCGCTTATCCTCCAACCAGTTCGCAACGTCCACCAGGTCGTGCTTCACTGCCATCACCTTGGGCTCAGACCGGATAGGACCAGACCACGCGGCATGTGGAAGTCGGATTGGCTTCTCAGTGATGAAGAAGGCCTGATTCACCGGCGACCAGACCACCTCGTAGCCCAGCTTCTTTGCCAGCCTGTCTACCCACTGCTTGGTTGGGTTATCCATCTCTACCTCCTTATAAACACCGTGCGCCATCATGCGTTTCATAACACGCCCTACCTACCAACGAACAATCCGTATACCAAGACCACTCTTTACCATCAAAGACAAAGATCACATTCTCGACACACTTAGTATTTGATACAACCTCCCTAAACTCACCATGAGCACAGCAGTTCACCAATAGGGCCACCAATAAAATCAACCTAAGCATTACCATTTTCATACCCGCCCCCTTCCACGTTTCTAATGATTGGGTATAGCTTCTCTTTGGGCTTCACCTCGTAGTGGGTGCCGGCGAAGGTCACCCCGCCTGGTTGGAAGGCCAGCCCGGCCAGCATCTCCGCCACCAGGTTGAACACCTTCGCCGTCTCTCCCTTCTTCTTTGATCGGTACAGCAGGTCATCACCGTGGGCCCCCAGGTAGTGAGCATACGCCAGGTGCCTGGGCATCTTCCCGTGGTCTCCACAGGTGGCGCAGCCGTTGCACAAACCTCGGCACTCCAAGCAGGTGATCTCCTCGTACATGTCCGGTGGGTCCCTGTTCTCCATCTCCAGCAGGCGGAGGCTGACTGCCAGGTCCATCATGGTGCGGAGCAGGTGGTGGCTGTCATCAACCGCGGCCATCGGCTGGGCTTCTTTCTTCTTCATTGGGTCTTCCTCACAATCCTGGTGTGGGAGGGTGGCGTCCCTCTTCCGAACCTGGCCTCCATCCATACCTCCCGGCGCAGGCTATCGCCGTGCATCACCACCACCTCCGCCACCGGGTACGGCAACCACAACATCTGCAGGAGGGCTATCTTGCAACAGAGGATGTCCTTGTCCACCAGGGTGAAGCTGGTCCTGTTCAGCCCCCACTGACCGAACTCCTCGTTGATCAGCCTTGCAGCGTGAATGCACATAACTCCCGTCCCACAGGAGGGCTCGTGAATCTTCAACCCACCAGCCTTGGTGAACTGCTCCTCGTGGATGTCGGCGAGAGTCATCGCGGCCATCGCTGCCGCTACCCCATCCGGGGTGAAGTACTGGGCCAGCCGCTTCTTGTCGTTGACCGACGCTTCCTGGTAGATGCTCCCCAGGTGGTCGCTGGGGTTGGCGTGCATCTCCATCATGAGCTTTGCCATCCACTCCGGCGCGTCCCTGGTAGCCTGCTTCCCCGCCTCCTCCACCGCCTGCATGTACTGCTGCTCCTCCCTGAGCACTGCGAAGTAGAACAGGTCGATGACCACCCTGAACCTCGAGTACCACGGTAAGTGAGAGAGGGAGTGGGCGGTGTCTATCCACCTCAGAAACTGGGAGCCCGTGTCAGTCAGCATGAATCTCCCCCGTCCCCAGATCCACCCAACCAACGAACCTGTACTTCCAGCCCACGCCTTGCGCCGTGTCCGGGAACTGCGGCGGCTTCTCCTTGTACGTGTTCCTGGGGCCCACCGCTAGGAACTGTAGGTGCCCCAGCCCCGCGCTATCCAGCGCCCGGTTCTGATACGCGGCCCACCTCGTATCATCAAAGTTGTAAGGCGACTGCCTCATCTGCTCTATTGCTTCCTGCTCCGCTTTCTCTTTCACTGTTCACCTCCTACCAGTACAGGGCAACCTCTCCAACTCAGCGTTCCATAAATCAATCACGTCCTGGTCCGCGTGACTAAAGGGGGAGTTGCAGCACCTCAGCACTGCTCGTTGTACCCTCGCCAGCTTCTTGCAGTTGCTGCACTTCCCACACCGCTCCAGTATCCGGATTGCCAAGTCGGTATCTCCGACTCGCTCTGCCTCTAACGCCGCCGGTGGGATCACCCTGCACTCGTGGTCAATCGGTTTCCCTGTGGCCTTCTCGTGGTACTGGTTGCAGTAACTGGATAGGTAGTTGTCGCCCGTGCTCTTCTTCATCTTGTATTTACCTCCCTCTTTCCCTCCTTGCCGTACTTACCTTGTCCCTCCGCTTTTGCTTCCACTTGAAGTACATCCCCAACGCCTCCACCACCACGTTGGTCCTCGTTGTCTTCCCCAGTCGTGCCTCCCTCCCCAGATTCCTGATGGTGATGAGTGGCAGCCTGAAATTAACTGCCTTCCTGTTTTCCTCCCTTGTCTTTACGTCGCTCATGTATTTACCTCCCTGATATCCTACGTCTGTATTTACATCAGGAAGGGATGGATGTCAACACGTAAATACATCTGAGATTCCCCTGGCTTGTATATACAGGAGGGAGCGTGTAACTAGGAGATAGGGGTGGGAGATATGGACTGTATATACACCATGGAGGCAAGAGCAGTGAGATGCGGGGCTCCCCCTGTTACCTGTTTGTATGTATGTGGTGTATATACATGGATTACTCAGAAGTTGGCGGCATTTGTGTATTGTAGGAACCCCGGCCCACCTCTACCCACATAGCAGTAATCTAACCTCCCCCCGGTATGTTAGGAGGGAGGCTGTTACTGGTAATGGTGGTGTATGTACACTCCTGGTGGTTGTGGGGATTCCTGGGGACTGGGCTAGCTACGGGCGTGCTTGTGACATACAAGGGGGGTTATTCAACAGATACTGGTAGGATTTACTTCCTGGGGAAGGTAGTGTGTATATACTACCCTCTCATAGGCTTTACCAACCATCCTGCCTGTGTATCTTGCTGGTGATTGGGTTGCTTGCTCTTATCCTTAGAAGCGGGGTTAGGTTTGTTATTACCTGGGGGCGGGGAATTGGTTATTGTATTTACATCCTGGGGATCGATATCAATGATGTTGGTGTCTTTACGGTGGGAGGTAGCTTCTTCCTGCAGGTAAGAGATACGGTCAAGCTCTGCCTGTAAATACGTTGCCTGGGCAGCTAACTTCTCCTCTTCTGAGGTAGGTACAGGGGGTGGGGATTTGTCTTTACGCGAGGGGGAAAGTTTGCGCAATCTCCAATCTGGGATGTCGCGGATTACACCTAGGGGACCCATGAGGGGGTTGACGATTATCGGGTAAAGGGTGCTAGCGGATTGTAGATCATCAGTACCAGTGGATGGGGGGAGGGTAAGCTGTTTAGGGGGCGGGCCAGGTGGGTTGTCTACCTCTTCTAGGAGGCGGGAGAGGACACGTACTTCTTTCTGTAGTCTGATACGTATCTCTCCTGAAGATTGGCGGATGTGGTCCTTTGCTTTCGTTTGTTCGATGACACCAAAGGTAATACCCTTGTCTAATACCTTGTCGTAGATATCAGATTGGGCACGGAGGGCAGAGATAGCCGCGTTGTACTGCTTGTTGTGCTTGTCCTTCAGGAAGCGGTCGTGGGCGGCTTGGAGCTTACGCACGATGTTCAGTTGGAAGGAAGCGTACCGGACGAACGTGTGCTCTGGTCCTTGCTCTGCCCAAGAGCGGAGAAACTCCTCGGTAGCCAGGTCTATCTCCCTTTGTACCAAAGCTGGGTTAATGGCTACCGCTTCCGCTATCTGTATGTTGGTTTTGCCTTCGGTGTGTAACTTTAGGATGATCTGCCGGCGGGCTTTGATCAGGGTACGCTTACTGTACTTGGTTGGCTTCCGCTTCTCCGCGGGGAGGCGTTTGTTGGGCATCTTCTTGTCCTATCTGCAGGTAAATACGTGGTACAGGCGGGCGAGGAGAGAGTTGCGTGTGTATGCACCACACTTGGGACATCGCCTGGCCTTCTGAGCCGCTGCAGGAGGCGTCGGAAGCTGGACCAGGGTAAATCCACTACCCAGGCAGCTAGAGCACGCCTGGGGGCCGAGGATTGAGCCGACATCTACCTTCCCGCTGTCACAGTGACTGCACTTTGCTTCTACGAGGGAGGGGATGTTCATCTTTCGCTCACGTACCGCCTGTCTACTCCTTCTTTGTCTTTACATTCATTGTCCTCCTGTAAAGACACGGTGTCAACAGTCAGGGGTATGATGTTCCTGGGGGTGAGTACCTCGGCTCCCTTGGTGTCTTTACGTTTGATGAAACCGATGGGTACTTCCACGCCGTGGCTCATGCCTTCCATGATTGCTCTCCTCTCTTGTTGTAGGTTTCCCTCAACAGGTTGATGTCGCCTTCGGTGAACGCCTGCGCCCTGTGTTGGATGCTGGGATGCATGATACTGTCCCTGCGCTCATCGTGGGCCAGGCCGAATACATGGCCAACCTCGTGCATGATTACCTTCATCAGGAGATCACGATTGCCCAGGGGTTCAAGGGGCGGCAGGGTGATCTTGGTGGAGAGTATCTCTCCTGTCCGCTTGTCGTAGCGGTGGTAGGTCTGGCCGTGCTTCTCGTCTTCTCCCATGACTACGCCCAGGTGGCCCTTGGGGAGCTTGTCCAGGTCCAAGCCCTGGACCAGTATCACGTCAGCCTTGCCCATCATGACAAAGCCGACCTTGTTGTTGAGTTCTTCCCTCACCTGGTTGAAGAGGACGGCGATCCAGTTGGGGACGTTGGAGTGCATGAACACCAGGATGGGTAGCTCGGCCGGGTTGATGTGGAGCTTGTAACCATTGCGCACCATGAGCCCGTAGTCCTTCCACCGGCCCTTGGTGATCACTCCGTAGATCACGCCGGCGATGGCCACTAGGGAGATGAGCATGCTGACTGCAAACGTCCACGGGTGTGACTTGATGATATCAATCACTCGCTGTTCCTCCACTCAGGGCACTTGTTGATATGTTCCTCCCAGGCTTTGCGTTTGTACTCGTGAAGCTTACCCAAGATCACACCGCGTGTCTTGTACTTCCAGTCAGCGGGGTCCGGGCTTTCGTCCCAAAGAGAAGCAAGCATCTCCTGGTAGGCGTTGCCATCGAACAACCGGAAGTCAGCGTATCGGCATCTCCTCGGGCATCCTTCACATACTACGTTGCGCCAGTAGTAACCCTTACTACTTGAACGCTTTCCCTGAGATGAGGTCCGCCCTGAATTTTTCGAGGTTGGCTTTAGCCTGGGCTTCCGCTTCTTCGTTTCGTTTTGCTTCTTCTTCCTCATCAACTTCCGCTCTCGCACTCTGCTCTACTGCGCCCTTCTCCATCATCAGTTGCTGGCCCTCATCCATCTCCTGCCTTAGCTTTCGCACCGCCTCCTTCTCTGCCTCTTCCTTCTCCAACCCGTTCGCCTGCTCTGCCTTGATGCGCTCCTTCATCGTGGTTCCCCACACCAGCTTCACCAACTGCGTGGGCAGGATAAACTGGTACTCGAAGGTTTGCGCGTTGACCTGAAGCTGAGAGCCCCGATCGATCAAGTCGTGAAGGTGCTTCTTCCATCTCTTGAACTCGGCCAACATCTGGCGTTTGACCTTTGGTGGGATGGGCGGCTCCTTCCTTCTCCCGCCCACGAGGGGCACGCGCATAGGGACCACGTTGCCGGCCCCGTTTCCGCCTACTGCTTTTTGTACGTCCTTTGGGTTTGGGTTCTTCGTGCTGTTGCTCATCTTTCACTCTCCTGATTATCCGTGGCGCATCGTCGGCGAATAGCATATACACCGGGCACGCCCTGCAGGTGAAGCTGCACCAGTCCGCCATCGCGGCTATATCTAAGCAGTCGTCATAGTTAGGGCACCAGAGCAAACGATATGCACTAGCGTTCTCGGGGCAGTAAAAGGCTGCCTCGAGTTCACACGGCCAAGGCTGCAACCCTGCTACAGGAACAAGTCTGGTTCTAAGTCTGTCAGCCTTAGCACGTGCATCCACCTTCCTAATCCGGTGAGTCTGTCTACTCGAACGACTGTCCACCCTTTTGACCTCATTAACTTATGCACTGCTGGTGTAGCATCTATTATTCCTCGATAGAATCCATCCTTCTTCTCCCACTTTCGCACCGTAGCCTTACCGCCAGCGGCCACGACATACTGATATCCTCGCGGGCACTGCGGCGAGTACTTCACCCCGCTTCCCTGCTTTCGTAAGCAGTAGCCGAAAGGCCCGCGATCGAGCACCACGCAAACAGCCGGTGGTGATCCCTTGCTTGTCGTCAGTCTAAGAATCGTACCGAAGGGTAGAGTTCGGTGAGCGCACACCAGATCTTGAGGCGTGGGCTTGACGCCCCAGTTACCTGGGTAGCGCGCATATGGCACCCACCGACTCTTCTTCCACGGCCGGTAGAGTGACGCGATACCTTTATCTACGTGGACGGCGTTAAGTCCCGCTGGGTCGCCAAGCGCCAACGTCAACAGCAGGCGAACGATCACGATACTCATAATCCCCTCTGTAGGTTTCGCAGTAACTTATCCCAGTCACTTCCAGTTCTCGCTTGATCAAATCATGCACGTCCTTCGGCTCAAAGGGCCGGCAGCTAACGGCATCAAACATGAAACACCGCCGGGCTGGCCAAACGTGAAGTGCGATGTGAGAGGTAGAGATGAGACAAAGGATTGAATACCCTCCCTCATCCGCGAAGGGCGTGATCCGTAACTTAGCGAGGTCTTCCTCAATACAAGAGGTAGTCATGTTGAGGACACGCATGTTAGCCGCTTTCGCCGCCTTCCTCACCAGCCGTTCCAAAAAGCCGAGGTCTGATAGCCTATCGGCTGACCTCACAACTCCGTCCATGTGGTGAGAAACTCTAAGTGGCTGAACATTAGTATCCTGCATAACACACCTCCTCACCCCACTAATTAGGTGGGTAGTTCTTTAACAGCACGAGTTCTGAAAAGGGGTCCTGCAATGCGGTTTGCCGCAACTTCATCGCGCACTGGAATCGTCGCAGGGCAGCCTTGCTTTCATTGCCCCACCAGCCGTCCGCACCAAACTGCGGCAGGCAATCAGCATCCCACCGCAACAGGGACTCCTGCCAGTCCTTATCCGTCTTGAGGTCAGGTGCTTCGGCTCGCTTGCCCTCAATCTTGTCCATCACGTAATAACCAGGGCATGCCGACTTGCCGAAGTGGTAGTGCCCGAACAGACCTTCATCACCGTAACCGAATACGTGTTGCAGCCACGCAGTGGCTTTCCAAAAGTTTGACATCTGGTGTGGTGATGGCCTGTCTTTGTAGCCCTTGTACCCAGGGCCTTTGTACCCACCCATGATCAGCATTGCGATCAAGTGGGTGTTCTCATCTCCGGGGTAGCCACCTCTGTCACTGGCTCCCTGGCCATAGGTACGGGCAAGCAGGTCAGTGACCAACCACCCTGGACCTGGCAGGTCAGGAAACATCATGTGATAGACGGTCGTGGGCAACCCCGTGCCAGGGGTAATGTGGTTGTCCTCACCGGTATGGTATCCAGCGGTGTCTTTGGGGCGGTTGAAGTTAGCCGACCCGTTTTGGTGCGCACACTGGCCGAGAATATCCTCGCACTCCCGCTCGGGCCATGCGCCCTTACCCCTAGGCATCTCGTCTCGCTTGTCGACGAAGATACCGCTACGAACCGCGCACTGAATTGCGCCCTCTAGAGCCTTTCGATCCATTGTTTCTCCTTCTGCGGGGATTGTCTGAGTCAGCGATCTCGAGCACCACACGTTGCTTGTACTTGGCGGCAATCGCCTCGAACAGGATACGGAGAGCCTGCGCGTTGCGACCGCCGCGGCCGATCACCTTCCCGACCTCGCCATCGGCCGTGCGAACGGTGAGCACTACTGTGTTGCCACCGTCGGACACGGTCTGCGTGACCTCCACTTTGTCGGGCCTGTCTACCAACTCCTTCACTACATCAAGGAGTAAGCCCCTCAGTCTCGACGCTCCTTCTGCCTGAGTCATCTCGTGTACTCCGCTCCGCACCATCTCTTGGTGCATGTTTGTACGGTCACCTGCTATCACTTGCATGGCCTTGTTACCTCCTGCCAGGTATCGTACCAAAGCTTGGCCCTAGCAGTCGACTTTCGGCCGGCCCGCCCAAGATCGGCGCGGGGGGTTCCACTTCATCAGGATGGATAAACGGCCGCGTGATCAACGCCTCGGGCTCACTCTTGGTAACCCGGAGTAGCACCCGTCTGAGGCTCGGCCGCAGTTCTTCTAGTTGAATCCTCCCTGCCCTCACTTCTAGCTCCACGTGCAGTAAGTTGGCTATCAACACCGCGTCGGCCAGGTCCGCGCCGGCGGAGCCCTGCCGCTCGAAGTCCCAACCGAACAGCTTGAGGCATGCCTCCTTCATCTCTTCCTTGTCTGCGTGGCCGTTGTTGGTCCAGGCCAACTTGACCGACAAGGGGTCGTAGATTCGGAGAGGGATGCCCATGTGCCATAGCCCCAGCTTGATCGCACCACACAACTCGTGGATGCCGGTGTTCCCTCGGTCGTTCTTAGAGAAGGCGTAACCCTCCATCGCAACGTGCACCACACAGTCGCCGACTAGCTCGGCGATGTTAGCGATCGTCCAACGGGACAGGAGGGCGCACCTGTGTTGCTGATCCCTGTCCGTGTTCACCCTCATCTTGAACCAACAGAGCGTGTCGGGGTTCCTCCTCTGTAACGTCTTCTTGTCAGTCCACCCCATAACCGCCTTCACTCGGTCGTTGAGGACAAGCGCCATGGCGTGGCCGCGGAGAGACGGGTCAATCCCAACTATCGCTGTTGGTCTCCTTAGTGTAACGACGTTGCGTATAATCCTAGTATGCACCTGTCACCTTGCTCCTTCTCACGATGCCGGCGAGTATCCGGCGGAGGAGACGTTCGCCTACAGGTGACGCGGCAAGCTCGTTCACCCAATCAGGTGAAGGCCCACCGACATTGATCATCAAGTAATTCTCAATGATCAAGACACCTGCAGGCATATCGTCTACCGTGATGATCCCAGCCCTCATTTGGGCCAAGATCTCGTCGATACTATCCACCCTACATCACCTCGAGTCGCGCCCGCAGGAGCCGGGCGTACTTGCGGGACTTCTCGATCCCGATGCACTGCAACTTCATCTCCCTGCAAGCAACCAAGGTCGTCCCCGTGCCAGCAAAGAGATCAAGCACCACATCGCCCTTCTGAGAGTGGCGCTTGAGGAGCTTGCGAATCAACCACAGCGGCTTCTGGGCAGGGTGTTTCAGCCTCTCGTTACCGCCGCAGATCGGCCCCTCGATGAAGTTGTGGGCGTCCTTCACTCCCGCGTTGCTGAAGGGAACAAAGGTACCTCCCTTGCCCTTGGTGGCCCACACGATAGCCTCGCAAGAGGACAAGTAGGTGTTACGGTGCGCGGTGCCGGGGTTTGTCTTGTGCCAGATGAGTGCACCGCGATACTTCAGCCCCGCCTTCCCCATCACCCACTTGTAGTCTCCGATTGCCTCCAGGGGACAGTGAGCAACGATAGTCGAGTTCTTTGCAAGCACGCCAGAATCGGCAATGGCCGACACCCACCCAACGTCCAACTTGTCCCAGTCTACATCCTCGTTGATGCTTGACCGCTCCGCGTGAGCAATCAAACTCCGTTCGAGGTTGTACTGAGGATCAGTGAGCACAAGGTCAACCGACTCCGGTTCGAGGTCTTTGATCTTGCCCTCCCACGCACCCAGGAAGAAGGACACGGGAGGGGCCTTCGGCGCGGGCTTACCCTTCGCCTTGGCCTTCTTTGCTCGCGCCTTGGCCTTCTTCTCACCCTCATCCTCCAGCTTTTGCACCTTGCGGGTGTACCTGACCTTGCTGAGGGCCTTGGTAGCGGCGACGTTGCGCTCCCTGGTAGTGCTGGCCTTCTCTACCTCCTTCTTCTCGTCCGCTGGCAGATTGGCGATCCCCATGAGGTCCATCACCACCGTTTCGGACACGCCGAGTTGCCTCGCCGCCACCAGGGTGAAGCGCGGCGCCGCATCCTTGGACTTCGCCCGGCCGCGGCCGGTGGCCCCAGACGCCGTCTCTGGGTGCATCTTCGCGTACACCCGCTGGTACCTCTTGAGACCCTCGGCCACCTCGAGCTTATCGAAGCCCTTCCGCTTGACGTTCTCGGCCAACTGCATGACCAGGTTGTGCTCCTCGCTCTCGGGAGCCATCACCGTCACGCGGACCTTGATGCCCAACATCCGGCAAGCCCTGACCCGCCGCAGGCCGGCGATAATCACATACTCACCTTTTGCGTTCTGCCTGACCACCGCGGGCTGTAGCTGGCCTATTTCGCTGATAGAGTCGGCAAGCTCCTTCAGATCGCCGTAGTCTTTCCTGACCCGCCAGCCTACCTTGATCGACTTGGGATCGAGCAGTACTACCTTCACGTTCGCTTCCATTGGATTCCTCCTTGGGCTTTCATGCCCACGTTGCTACGGAGCCACCTCGCTCCCTGCGCACCACCAGGAGGTGCTCCACTGTGCTGATGACATCTTCCTGGTGGCTCACAATTAACTGTTGCTTCAACCCAAACTCAGACTTCAACTTATCTATCACCAGACTCATTAGCTTCTGCCTGTTGCTCGCGTCCAGCATTGCAAACACCTCGTCGAGCATCACCAAGCTGACCTTCACTCCCATCATGGATGCTACGAAGAGGCTACCCGCAAGACGAACAGCGAACGACTGTAATACCTGGGCGCCCCCACTTTCAAGGGCAAAAGGGCGCGTCACGCCTCCATCGATGACGGTGACGGTGGGCTCCTCCCTTCGAGCGCGGGGCCGGGCGTTACCGCATCCCTTGCATAACCCGCCACGCCAGACCTCCCCACCACAAGACGGGCACACCGCCTCATACTTTGCAAGCTCCTTAAAGGCGCTGAACTTGATCTGCTTTGGGTAGTCAAGCCGGTCTAGAACCCAGTTACACTTGTCCTCAACTCTCTCTAGTTCCTCCTCGATAAGTTGGGCAGGTACACCAGACTTACCGCACATGAATCGGAGAAAGTTCAACCGGCGGAGTTTTATAGCCCACGCCGCGTCTTCCTTCTTCGCCCGGTTCAACAGGGCCTTAGCCTTGCCTACCTCTTCGTATCTAACCTTGGCCGTCGCCTGATACTGCAGGGCGCGGTTGAGCGCTTCCTGCACTGTCCTAAGTTGGCTGCGGGCTTCTGCTAAGGCGGTCTGTATGCCGCGGAGAGGTCGCCCTTGCCGCTCCACCCTCTCCTCGAGTGCGTCCACACGTTCTCGTATAGCCGCGACCTTCTCCTTCATAGATCGCCGCCGGCGAACCAATTGCTTGACCTCCTTGTCGGTCTCTTCCCTAGCCTTCACACCTTTCGCCTCAAGCGGCTTACAGTAACAGCCGAGCAGGGGGCACTTACCGGTACTGATCTCCTTTGCTTCCTGTCTCCTCCTAGTGATACGGTGAGAGAGGTCACGCTCCTGGTCGTGGTAGTCACCTAGGTCACTCTGCAGTCGGGCCAACTCTTCGTCCAGGTCCGAGGTGCCCTTCTCCTCCTTCATCTGCACCTGGAGCGTGGCTACCTGCTCCGTCCTGATACGCACCTGCTCCTCATACTTGGCCACCGCGTCGGCCGCCAGTTCAACCTTCCGCCGCAGGTCCTTCGCTGAGTTTATCGTATCTCGGGCGTTATCGATCTTCACCTGCAGCAGGTGGCGCTTTGCCTCCACGTCCCCGGCCCAGGCCTTCGCCTCTTCTGCTAGAGCATCCCAATACCGCAAGCTTGAGGTCCACCGTTGAAAGTAGGCCCGCTTGTTCCCCGTCATGAATTGGTGGATGTCCCCTTGCATGAAATACGAAAGGGCGATGAAGTCGTCGTAGCACACGCCTACCTTCTCAGCGATGGCCTCTTGCGCCTCGTCACCCTTCAACTGCCCCACCCTGAGTATACGCTCGTTCTTCTTGCTGCGGCCCCTGGTGATATCGAGGGTAGTGGCGTCAGCAAAGCGCAAGCATATCTCCACCAGAAGATCGCTGCGGGCGTTGTCGTTGATCAGTTGTAGCTCACGCTCCGCACGAGTGCGGCCGTAGATACCGTAGGACACCGCCTGCAAGATGCTCGATTTTCCGGATTCGTTGCCACCAACAATCCCAATTGCTGACTTGTCGCCTAGCTGCAGGGAAAGTTGACGCCGGTACCCGAGGAAGTTCTTCAGTGCCAGTGACTCGACGATCATCTACCCCTCCCACAACTCGCGGTAGTCGAAGTGGTGTGCAAGTGCATCGACAACCGAGATAAACTCTCCCTGGTACTCAAGCACGCGATCGTTGTAGACCAATGCTTTCTTCCTCAGCCTGATCCTGCTCCCAGCGAACCTGCGGCCACGCGGAGTAGGGCGCCATAGCCCACTACACTTCTTGGCAGGGTCGTTGTTGGGCTTCCGCTGCACCAAGCCCCAATACTTCAAGGTAGGAAGCTGGTTGGACCTAACTAGCCACCGCGGCGCGGTCTTCGGCACGTCGACCCATTCACCCGTGCGCCGGTACTCCCTGCACAACCAGATTAGAGCCCGCGCCATCGTGTGGTTGATTGCCCTGGCGTAGGCCCGTGCGTACCGATCACAGCAGGGGCAGTAGCACCCCTCATCCAAGATCTCGTCGTAGAGTTGGTCACGGGCCGCGGTGACATCCCTATGCTTGATTCTCACTGCAGGCATGATCGCACCTTCGCCGTAACTTTTTCGTCCAACCAACTAGTGATTGCTTTAACAGGCCGGTAACCAACACCGACAAGATGATCGTCACCCGCCTCCTTATCGATAGTAGCGATTGCTTGCCACCGGGTAACCTGACCGGCCAGCCTAATTGGGGATACCTCGATCTCCTCGCTCACGTCGATGAGCTTGGTTCGATCATCCCACACCTGGAATACTACTTTCACTTTTGCCATCATCCTCTATCCGCTTCCGCAAGTTCTCGAACAACCGCGTGACACGCACACGCTCGTTCTTGTCGGCTATCCGCGCCCTGATGAACCGCTGAGCGGTTACCTTCGACGAGGTAGCCTTGGTCTCGTGCTTCTGCTTTCGCTCCCGCTTTGTCCTAATGGGTGGAGCGACGAACACCATGAGGGCCTGCTTCCGATAGAACTCAGCCTCGATAACAGACCAGTCCACAGTGCTGTACTCATCAACGAAGGGCCGCACCTTCACGATCGCCTGCCGAACATCGGTGGGGCCTATCGTGGTGATCATCTCCTGGGTGGTCGGCGGTGTGCCGCCATGAGCCCAGCCTGATGCGTCAAGCTCTATCTGGCGCAGCGTGAGGGCCTTCGAGCCGTATGGCACCCTGGCCACAGTGAGCCGGCGCTGCAAGTTGATCAGGATGAACGCACGGCGATCTCCTCGCTCATCGAACCGCAACCGCTCGGCCGCACCAGAGATGACCACCTTGCCCACATCCTGGGGCTTGTGCACGTGCCCGCACACGATCTTCTCGATATGGTCGTCGGTCAACATCACCTCTGGGATGTTGTAGTCGCTGCCTCGGTATGGGAACTCCTGCTCTCCCACCTTCGCGCCCTCCACGCCCAGGTGAGTGAAAGCTACAGCGCCGGGCTTGAGGACCTCCTGCACATCTGCTACTTCCCCAAACCACTCGTCTATCGTCTCGTACAGGCCAGGAGAAGGGAACGGTACGAAGAACAGCCGGCGCAGGAACTGGATGGGGCGATCCACCACCTGCACATAGTCCCAGTCCACCACCCGCAACGACTCGAGGGCAGACGGTGACTCTGGGTTGCTCATCACATCGTGGTTCCCAACCAGCACGAACAGGTTGATACGGGCCCTCTCGAACTCGTTGAACCACTGCACCACCATCTTGCGGAGGTGCTCGGGAGGCGTCGGGCGATCGAATACGTCACCCAGCACGACAGCGGTCCTCACATCCTTGTTGACGCACAGGTCAAAGAACCGATACATCTTGTCCCTGACATGAGGGGTCAGGTCGTACCCGTACAGAGCACGACCGAGGTGGAGGTCTCCGATCGCCGCGATCCTCATGAGTGCCCCCACTTCTTCTTGGTGCTGCTATCGCTGTATAGCTGGGAGGTCTCCCTCATCACTGTACCGCAGCGCCGGCACGTGGGGCACACCGTCATGGGGTCCTCGCCTTCAGGGAGGTGGATCAAGCCCTTGCAGTTTGAGCAGGCCCATACCTGCACTCGTATCCAACGGGCTCTCATCCCAGCCCCTCTTGGTCTGCCCACCACTGTACGACGGCAAGCGTGCCACGGTCGTCTTCTCGGTATACCTCGCTGTCATCATGCACGCAGGACTTGGGGATCCAGATCTCATCACCCAGGTCGGGTATCTCCACCAGGAGAGCCTTGTCGGTTTCTTTGAGGCACTCACACTCATCCAGGTACACAGGGTCTCTACTGCTCATCTTCTTCTCCGCTCGTCCAAGTGATCTTCCGGGTTGGCCCTATTCCGGCGCAGCACCATACCATTAGGGCAAATGCAGTAGTTGAGCCTGCCGACAGCCACCCCAACCGCGGTCATCGCGCGCCCTCGACTATCGATCACACCGGAGTTACCGCAAAGTGTGCAGGCTGCACCAGCGTAGAACCTGCGCCAGTACGAGGTCACGATGTTTTCTGTCATACGGACAGAGGATATGATCACCTCCTCGAAACCTGGGCCAGGTCGATCCGGCATCACCATCCTCCCTTCTTGTGGCCCATGTTCCGCATCTCAACAGGTACCACGTACTCTTTCTCGGGCTCGGGCACGCCCCACCTCCCCTTACCCTTGGGGACCAACTTCTTGCGGTATGGGACCTTGCCAGACATCACCTGGTTGAGTTCCTCAGCTTCTAGCTCCTTCGCCTCCTCCTTCGTTGGTGGGCGGACCTCAGCAGCCTCGGCCACCAACCCATCAACAGTGCAGATCAAGTAGCTGTCGATGAACTCCTTGGTATCCACCTCCGTTGACGATATACCGCCATCGAACATGTTCTCGTGGAACATCAGGGCGTGTTCCTGCCGCGCATAGATCGTCAGGATGCGGCCAGCCTTCACCTCCGCTTTCCTGCCCGACATGATGACCTGGAACCCCTTCGTCTTAGTTAGGCGTGCAGCAAGGTTGACGTCACCAATCTGCACCGTGACGCCCCGCTGAAAGGTCTTGCCCTCTGCACCAAAGGATCGGCCTGGGCCTTTGTACGTCACCTCGAACCCGCCAGGGAGTGTGGGCTGCCCGAGCGATGCGCGTAGCTGGTCCTCTAACTCCGCCCCGGGCTTTTGCTCTGCACCTTTCAGCTTGACTATGACTGCTTGATCTCCTACTTCCACGGCTTCCTCTTCTCTCCTCGCCCCGCGGCCTCACTGGCTTCAATCAACGCCTGCTTTAGCCAAGCTTGCGGGCTGTGAACAGTAGTCCGCCCGAGATGCCTCACCTCTTCTAGGATGGCGTCGATCTCTTCCTGGGTGTACCCCAGGAGCCTGAACTTGATGATCATCTCCTCGAAGTACATCCGCGCGGCCATAGCTCTCCTGATAGCGGGGTTTCTCGTCGCCCCAGCTATCGATGCAAGACCGCGCACCCTCCGCAGGGCGCCTGATTTGTCGTCCTCTTCTTTCACTTTCGCTTCCTGCTCCTCTTGGAGGCCTCCTCGAGTGAGAGTAACCCACGCTCGAAGTCCAAGACGATCTCCGCCTGCTGGTACGGCCGCGCCAACCTGTTCTTCACCGCGGTGATCCTGATCTTGAACCCTGCGACGTACTGCTTTCCCTGGCGCGTGCGCTTGATCTTGCCGAGGGACTCCAGTTTGAGGCGTATGCTCGCATAGAACTTGAGGGCCCGGCCGCCTGGCGGCTTGGTCTTCTCGCCGAAGGTAACGTCGGTGTTCTCCCGCACCTGGTTCACGCAGAATAGGATTGCGTTGGTTCTCGGTACTAGTGCACCCATCTTCCGGAGAGCAGCGCTCAACATCAACGCCCGAATCTGTGCCGCGCGGTCCCGTTTGATCTCCCCCTTCTCCTCTATCTCCTTCAACTCGTCGCGGGTAGCCATGCCTGCAACAGAATCGATCATCCCAACCAGGAGCCCCCTGCGGCCGATCACACGCAGGCTCCGGTGGAAGGAGCCGAAGATACCCTCTACCGTCTCGTCATCACCCAGCACCAGCTTGTCCAGGTCGATACCGTACTGGTCGGCCAGCCACTCATCCCAGTTGCCCTCAGCCGGGTAGAGGATGCCGTCACCACCCATCTTCTGCACCTGGGCGATCAGGGCGTAGCCAAGCCCGGTCTTACAGGTAGCCTCTCCGCCGAACACCTCCACGATACGCCCCCCGGGCCACCCTCGCCCCTCCCGGTCTAACACCAGGTCGAGGTCGGGGACGCCTGAAGGAACAAACATGCGGGGCTCTCCCAGGTCAGAGTCCCGAGCCTTGTGGACAGCGTCGGAGCCCAACACCTTCGAGAGGGCCCCGACTATCTGATCGATCTGGCTCGAAGGCTCCACCTCTCGCACGATACGGCCTTTGTACTTACGAACCATCAGTCACCTCACCCTGGCAGTAGGTGACGTAAGCTTGACCCGGCACGTCCACCGCGTACTTCTCCGGGTCAAACACCGCGGGGCACTCCTGCGAGAGGATGGACCCGATCACCTCCGCGCCGTTGGGGGTGATCTGCAGTAGCTCCACTTTCGGTTTGATTGCTCTCATCTTTCGCTCCTACTGGGATAGCTTATCGGAGTCCGATAAGCTATCGGCTATCTACGTGCCGCTCCTCGATCTCCTCGTCGGTTAGCATCCAATCAGGCATCTCAGAAGCGTAGTCGTTCTTCAACTTCTCCAGGAAGGCAAGCGCCTTCTTGTCGGGGGCGTACTCCGGATCGCTATCGAGCGCCGAGATCATCGAACTCACGAACTCGAGTCGCCTTCTTGATTGTCGTCGGAGCCATCCCCATCCTTCGTCGTTTTGGTGAAAAGCTTGCAGAAGGAACAGGGCTTGCCGGCGCCGTAGCTCCCCTCGCTGTAGTACTTCCGGCGAAGAAGATAGTCGCTTAGCAAATGCCTTAGTTCTGCAACGCCATTTTTCCACCGTAGCTCGCTTGTCGCTGCCGTCTGATCCTTCCCCGCTATCTGATCGAGTAGCTCTCTTATCACCTCGTCGCTTGCCTGATGGAGCCATGCCCACAGGTGCTTTCTTTCGTATACGGCGAGCGTAGCGCGGGCCCTGGGCGGGTCTTCGCTTAGACCCTTGATCCTCTCGGCAGCTTCTTTTGCTTTCGACCACCTTAACGATGATCCTGGTGTACCCTCCACCTTCCTGACGATGGGATACCGCTTTTCGCTTTCGCTCACCACGTTCCTCACTATTGTGGTGGTCCGCTTTCGCTTCATTAGGCGCCGTCCTGGGTGTGCGTTCCATGCACTTGAAGGTTGTGATCAGTCGCGACAGTCGCGACACGAACGAGGAGAAACCCACCTCTAACAGCCTCTCCCTCAGTAACTTTTTGTTGGTCCCCCTGAGTAGGCGGGCCCGAGCATAACTCTTCACGACTGAGGACCGATCGTCGCCTGTCAAGATGTCACCAAGCCGCACAAGCTTGAGGTTCCGCCGCACTCTCGTAAGGGCCTGTTTGTAAGGCATCGCCCCTAGCTTCCCCTCTTCCTTCGCATGAGCCATGATGCCCTTGAGGGTCTTGAACCGCTTGATCAGCTTCCCTGCGTTGACAGGGCCGATCTGATCCACGCCCTTGATGTTGTCGGACGTGTCACCCACCAAGACCTTGTAGGTGATGTATTGCTTGGGGCGCAGGGCCAACTTCTCCTCGCCCCCCTCTTTGTTGAATATGACGCACCTCGGTGGTTCTGCTAGCTGGTAGAGGTCCTGGTCCTTTGTCACGATGCCCACGTGCTCCAGGTGCAGGAACGAGGCTATCGCCTCTACTAGGTCGTCAGCCTCGTATCCGTCCTTCTGCACCTGGAGCACGGGGAGCGCGTCGAGGATGCCCCGCAGTACGGGTAGCTGCCGGGCGACCTCTCGACGCATCTCTTCATGCTTGGGATTCTTCTTCCTGTTCTCTTTGTACTCGGGATAGATCTCCTTCCGCAGTTCACTCCCACCATCAAAGCACAGGATCATCTCCTCGGGTTCCAGGCTCTCGGCTAGCTTCTCCAGGGTGCGCAGGACGCCGTACACGACGTTGACCTTCTTCCCCTTGTAGGAGAGGTCCACCTTGTAAGCCGCCGCGTAGGCTAGCCCCGACACGTCGACGAGAAGCCTGCGTCTCATTTGAAAGCCCTCCTTCCATTAGCGTGGCACCACGCGGTGAAACAGTTGTAGGAGCAAAACCCCATCCGCTGCCGCTGGCCGTCAAACTCAGCGGTCCTAGCGATACAGAAGTTGGTGATCTTCTCGTCACACCACGTACAGTAGTTAAGCTCTCCTACGCTTGACCTTCCGCCGCTTGGTGGCAGGGCGTTCACGACTATTTTTGCGTACCCGCCCTCGTCCAGCAGGCTTGGCCTTGCGCCGCCTCGGGGGCTCTTCTTCTTCCGGCTCGAACTCATCTTCCTCTTCCTCAATCTCTTCCTCCTCTGCCTCTTCCTCGGGCTCCTCCCCATCGTCTTCTAACTCATATTCTTCTTCCTCTTCCTCGATCTCTTCCTCCTCGGGCTCTTCCTCTTCCGGCTCCGAGAGCAGGTCATCCTCTTCCGCGAGGTCCTCGCCGTCAAACTCCTCGTCGCTATCGATCTCCTCCTCGCCGTCGAGATCGTCATCCTCGAAGTCGTCGTCATCGTCGGCCGCGCCGCGGATTGCCTTGCGCATGTCCTTCACGCTGGCCGGCTGCGCCGCTTTCATGTCGTCCAGGTTGTGCAGGGCGTCCATGATCTTGTCAGTCAGGTAGGCCGAGATGTTGACCGCCTCACCGAACTTGATCTTGTAGCGCGTGCGCAGGCCCTTGCCACGGCGGTGGATGCCGATGGGGATCGCGGCCTCGGGGTCCGAGATGTCCTTATCCTCATCGTTGATGTAGTCGATCACCTCGCGGAAGATCGCGCTACTCAGCGCCAGGATGCCAACGGTGTCGGGGTCCTTCTTCTTGATATCAGCCTTCCGGATGGCATTGAAGAAGCCGCGGGACTTCAGGGCGTACTGCTCCGAGAACTCGGACGATTTGGTCTTCCGTAGCTCGGTGCAGATCATACAGTCCTTCTTGCCTTCCGTTGCGTGCCTGGGGCACACCAAGAAGCGGTGTTGCTGCACCTCCTTCCAGATCACATCAACGTCGTCATCCCACGGGGGCATGACGAAGAAGTAGTTCCACCCCTCCTTGATCTCGTGGAAGGAACTACTCGACCTGGAGTCAATCTCCTCCTGCTTCTTTCGCGCCTTATCCATATTCAGGCGTCGGCGGCTCGACTTTGGCTTACTGCTCGATCTCCGTGCGGCCTCCCTCTTGACCGGCCTTCTCCGTGTTGCCATAGCTACTACTCTCCTTTCCGCCTTCTGCGGGGTGTCCGTGCGGTCTTCCTGACCACCCTCGTGGCCTTCTTGACCTTCGATTGAAGTGAACGTGTTTTCAGGTCTGTCCCATCCAACTCCATGCGGAACATCGCCCCGAGTTGGATCAGCATGTCGCGCCTCATCTCAAAGGCACGCACACCAGCCTTCAGGATATCCCTGTTGTACTTCGCCTTGTGCAGGGCGTTCACCGCTTCCTGGTACTCGCGGGTCCTGCGGATATACGACTTACAGTCGTTCTCCTTGCTGTCCTTGGGGTTCTTCTGCCTGTAGATCCGGTAGTGCTTGGCAAACAGTAGCTCGGCCTTCTCCTCCAGTTGTCTCACTAAGTCCTCGGCACGCGCCAGCAAGAACGCATAGTGCGCAAAGGAGCCAGCCTGCTTGCTGAACTCGTGGTTGAGGTCGGCACTGATCGCCAGTTCGTCTGCTATCGCGGTTTTATGGTCAACCACTTTCGCTCTCCTTTTATGCGGAGTATTCCTCTCCCCAGTAGTTCTGAACCAGCGCCTCTACCTTCAGGGGCATCTCAAACTTGTGCCTGCGATCTTTCGGCAAGGACGTCTCCATCCACTCCGTAATGTGGTGCACGGCCTCGTCGGTGTATGCGCGGTTACAGTTGAACATCAAAGCATCGTGAAGGCTCTGGTTGATACGCAGGCCAGGTATCCGCACCTTTTGGATACCATCATAGACCACCTTCGTTTTCATGTTCAGTATCTGCGTGGCCAATGCCTGAATCTCGAAGTTGAGGGCCTCCCTCTTCAGGTGCCCGAAGTCAGCATCCCTGCGGTCGGTGTCCATCCCCCACTTCGAGTTGTACCAATCGACAGCCGGTAACCGGCGCAGCCGATGGAACATGTACTCTCGGAGTTGCCCGTTGTCCTCAAGCCGTTGGACAACCCGCTCCCGGTATTCCGTGATGCCCCAGTACTTCTCAAAGAAGGCGTTGATCACCTTCTGTACCGTCTCGGTTCGCTCGTTCTTTGGCATCGTGCCTGGGAAGGCGTCAGGGTTCGCCTCGGCGATAGCATAAGCACCGCGGCCATATGGAATACCGAAGTTCACGCCCTTTGCAACGGCCCGCTCGTCCTTACTTATCATCGGAGCGATCCGCTTGAACTCCTCGTCCGTGGGGTTCCGCATCAACCGCGCCGTGACGCCCATCTTGGTGTGCAGGTCAACCCTATCGAGTAGCTCCTGCACCATTACCTCATCGTTGGCCAACCACGACATGACGCACAACTCGATCTTCTCGTAATCCACCGCGATGAGCATGCACTCCTCGTTGTCAGGGATAACCATCGACCGCAGCACCATTAGACGCGGGACGGTCTGGATCGCCGGGTCATCAGCGGACAGCCTGGGCGTCCTAGCGTTGGTGATATTGTAGGTCGGGTGCCAACGGTCACCTTCTCCCATGTACTGCAGGAACCCCTCGTCACCGTCCTTGCCATCCAGGTAGGTAGAGATGTACTTCCCCAAGCGGCGTAGCTCCTGCACGTTCTTGGCGATAGTGCCTGCCTTGTTCTTCTTCAGTGCAAGTGCAGCTAGGACGTACTTGTCAACGGCGAGGCTCCCCCCTTTGGTGGTCTTCCTGAGATCGGCGCCGGCGGTCTTGAGTAGCTCGGTGAGTTGCTTGGGGCTGTTGGGGTTGAAGGGCTCTATCTTGCCCTTCACCTTACGCACCCCCAGAAGCTTCACCGCGCTCGTCTGGAGCTTCTTGACGATCGCCGCTGACTGCTTGCGGTACACCGCGGACAACTGCAGGAGCCTTGCCCTGTCACCCTGCAGCCCGCGGAACTCCACGTCGGCCAGCGGGACGGTGAGGTCAAGCTCCACCCTAAAGGGCTTGGCTACCTTCTCCTCGTTGATGAGGGGGATCAGCTTGCGCCTGAGTCTCCAGGTGCCATCGACGTCATACCCGCAGTAGTTCCACAACATCTGGTCGGGGACCAGGTCGACTCGGAACATGGTCTTCTTGCCCTTGCTGAACTTGAACTGGTCGAGGGCCGAGTCGTACTTCCACCAACGAAGGTACCACTGGCAGAGGAAGGTTAGGTTATGCGGCTTGTTCTCATCCACCACGTGATGAGCGATCATCGTGTCAAAGCCGATCTTGTAGTCGACCAAGCCGGTGAGCTTTCGGAGGTGTTTGATGTCGAACTTGATGTTCTGCCCGTAGAGCTTGGCGTGCTCCAGTAGCCCAGTGAACTCCTCGATGATCTCGTTCCGCTCCCGCGGCGTCCAGTAGGGTTTCAGGTTCTGCCGGTAGAAGGGGAGGATAGTCGCGTGCCCATCCCGATAGCAAAAACCCGCACACATGATCTTTGCACGGTGCGGGTCGAGGGCTTCCTGCGGCCGAGCAGGGGAGCCTGCAGTCTCTAAGTCAACTACGAATGCACCAACCTTCCGCAGGTGGCGCAGGAAGCGGATAGCCTCCTCCTTGGTCTTGATGACGGTTACCTTGGTGTCTGGATACTTCAGCGGTTGCTTTCCCTCGGAGAGGTCCTTGGCGATCTTCAGGTCGTGGACGAGGAGGTCGTCCTTCTCCCAGTTGCGAAGGCAGGCCGATGGATGGAAGGTGGGGACGATCCAGAACGTGTGCTCGTAGTGCTTCCCGTTCGGGGCGTCCCACATGATGGTTCGTTGCTCGTAGAACCCGCGCCAGTCAGTGACCCCGCGCGTGTCCATCTTGAGCTTACCCTTCACATCTACCGAGGCACCCAGGGCGCGGTAAGCAACGCTTCCCAAGGCAACGATCACCTTCGGCTTGGAAACCAGGATGTCGTGCCAAAGGTACGGGTAACACGCTTCGATGATCGTCTTTGAGGGGGCAGCGTTGCCTGGGGGTCGGCAACTAACCGTGTTGCGTATGCGGAGGCGTTTGCGTCTAAGCTTCGCCTTCGACAACAGGTAGTTCAGCTTGCGGCCGGCGTCACCAACAAAAGGCCTGCAATGAATCTCCTCGTTCGCTCCAAGGGCCTCTCCGACCAACATGATATCTGGGCGCTTGGGGCCTACTGACCTGCAGCAAACAGTTTGACTCGTCTCTCCGAGCTTGCATCGCGTGCAGTCGGGGTTTCTCTTCAGGGGCCGTTGGATTGTCGGCTCTGGCTGAGCCTTCGCTTTCACTTTCACATTTGCCACACAGTCGCTCCGCTATGATCTCCAGCATTCGAGCGAACCAACCAAGGCTGGTGATGCGATGAACACAGCTACGGGGATGTGTAACGCTCCCTGATTGGTTCGCTCGAATGCTGGAATTATGTATTGATGATCGCTGTTTCATAACATCACCAGCGCCTTGGATATCATGGCCTTAAAGCAAATGCAAGCTTTATTTTCTCAAGGGAAAGGAGAGCCCCGCTGGTGCGTCGGAGAGTACCGACAACGAGGGACAGGGCTGGAGGGCTCTCCCAAAGTGCCAGACCTTCGCACCAACCACCGTGATCTAATCTTACCACTCCAAACGCAAAAAAGCCCCCGACCCTCCACGAAGGAAGGCCGGGGGCAATCTGGTGCACACGATGTCACCACCTGGGCGATCAGTTAGGGCGGTCTTCCGGGTCCGCCTCTGGTGAGGCCATGTGTTGCTTCACCACCTTGAACTTCTCCACCGCCCGGTAGAGGTCTTGAGCCTGGGCGTCACACTCCTGCAGCGAGTCCATGAGGAAGACGAACATCGGCATCAGGATCTCAAGGGCCACCATCATGGACAGCCCGGCCTCACTGAGATCGAGTTCCACACCTTCGACCTGGCCCTGCTCGTTCTTGTGTGCGTACTTCATCTTCAAGTCAAGCAGGTCGGGGTGAGCCCCACCGAGTTCCTCCTTGTGCTCCACCCCGCGGATGAAGTCCATGATGGCAAGCGTCTGCCTTGCCAACTTGTGCACACCTGAAGCGAGAGCGGACGACCTCTCCAACTCGTCCCGGAGACTGTCTAGCCACTCACGCATCTCGCACGATGATCGGGACTTGCATCCCGCTTTCCTATCCAGCATTCGCCACCTCCTTCTTGTACTCGTTAGGGCTAACCGAATACGGCTTCGGTTTGCCGTTGATGATCCAGTAGTGCCCGCACTCGATTGCCTGCTCGTAGACCTCCCTCGGGCCCCAGCCTTTCTTCTCGTAGTAGTCGTCACGATCTCTGTGACTGCTCACCAGGGAACCATCGGGCATCGTGTAGAAGAAGACCTGCTCACGGTAGACCTCTGCCGAGATCGCCCTCTCCCATCCTGAGATGTACGAGAGCACCCATCCTGGGCAGTGGTTGATCGATTTTAGGATCTCGACCCGCCTCTCGTTCATCGCCTGCGCGGTCATGCCGAACATCCTAGCGTGCTGATACATCTCCGCCAGGCTTTGCAGTGCACGCTCCCTGTGGTTGTATGCTGTGCTCACTTTCATTCGTCACCTCCTGGGTTTGGTGTATATACACGTAACCGTATATATTCTATTGCTATGTATCTTTATATTTTCTTCCTTATATTTTCTTTTCTTCTTTACAAATAAAAAGAAGGAAAGATCAAAGATCTAAGATCAATGTTCTATGTGCTATATACCAGATAATAGATTGTCAGCAGTTTTTGTTTATACTTTTCGATAACTTAGGTCGTGTGCTTGGTTTGCAGGATTTCACCTCTGTATATACAGGCAAAATACAGCAACCCCAGGGCGTACACCATTACCGTTTCCTGGGGTTGCTGGGAGTCTGCCGGGGAGGTGACGGGCCCAGCACTCCAGCGATCCCCCGAGCCTACTCACTCAGGAGATCAAGCAGTGCTGGCTACCCTCGCCTCTCGGAGTACCCGCAGTTCCTGCACCTCGCCACCTCGCCGATCGCTTTCATGTGTATGGTGTTGTCTATCTCAAACTGTTTGATCGACTTGTGCGTGGTACCAGGTTTGAAGGTGAAGTACACCTCCATCACAGCCTCACAGGAGGGGCAGACCCCTCCGCCTTCAGGGGCCCTGTAGATCACTTCGCCCTTCATGAGAGCACCTCATACTTCCACAACGGCCGGCCCTCCGTTGCTGCCTTGTCAACCCAGGCGCCCAAGAGGCCCTCTACCTCACCCGAGGTGATCGGGAGGTCCTGCTCTGACGCCGCGACGTTGAACGCCAGCCTTAGCACACCGCGGAACAGGTTCAGGGTGACCCCATCTTCATCCAGCTTGCTGACCAAGAGAACCACCTGCCTGTTGTTCAGGAACGTGATGAACTCCAGGATGTGATCGCCGTTGCACTCCTTTAGGTTGCCCTGCACTCTGATCGTTACCATATGCCACCTCTTTCGTTGTTGGGAGCGTAAGTGCTCCAGGGAGACCGTTAGCTTATCAGAGTACGATAAGCTAACGACCTCGAGCAACACTCACCTACTCCAAAGCTTGGGCAGGAACCCACCCTTTGAGATCCACTCGTCGAGGGCCAGGACAAGCTCGGCCAAGCGGCAGGCATCTGAGATGGCCGCCTCCTTCGAGTTCTCGTCCAGTTGATCGTAGTCCACGTCCTCAAGCGCGGCAGCAAGTTGTAACTGCTCCTTCAGGTTCGCATCCGGATCCATTAGTATACCTCCATCCGCATCCGCGATAAGTCGCAGTTACTACCTGATTGTAACTCACCGGGCTTCCCGTCGATAGCTGGGTCAAACTCCTCCAGTACTCCGTCCTTGGTGTGAACTATCAACCCAATGTCGTAGTCGGGATTGTCTTGATCCCTCAACCACACCGCCGAGATCTCCCTCACCTGCGGGTCAAGCTGGTTCCCATAGACCTCCGGGCTGGAATATCCGAGGTCGTTCTTGGCGTACTCAATCGCAAGGTGTTCGTGCAGTGGAACATATCGTCGGCTAGGCATTGCACACCTCCCCTTGAGCGAGGCGAGCAAACAGGCCCTTGATATGCGGGAGCGTGTCGGCAACATACCTCGCTGCCTTGTTCCACAAGAGGTTCAGCTTGTCCTTGTTCCCTGAAGAGTAGAAGGCGTTGTGCATTTGGTCCCCCAAGAGGTCCTCCGCCGCATTCACGTCGTTGTAGATTTCATCGGCCAGGGCTCCCTTGATGTCCCTCACACCAGCCTTTTTCAACTCTGCCCACTTCTCCGGGTAGGTCCACTTGTCCGCCAGGTCAAAGCATGCATCCCCAAAGAACCTTGAGAGGGAATCCAACTCGCGTGCAAGCGAATCAGGAAGCTCCTCCCTGCACCACAGGACGGTCTTGGCCCGCTTCGGCAGATCAGCCCAGGGCTCGGTTGCGCCCTTGACCCTGACCACTGAGGCGCACCAAGGCGGTGGCTCACCGTTCCAGATTGCCATTGCCCCAGTGAGCCCGAAGATCTGCCCCTTCTCAAGATCGAAGTGGCTTCCCTTCGGGAGCGTTACCTGCGCTTGTCCCTTTTCGTTGACAAGTGCAGTGTAATTGTTGACCACGTACCCTTTGTGTGTTGGGTGCATCATATCGTCACCTCCTGTTTGCGGGAGCTTGATTGCTCCATACTGGCCACCAGCTAGTGGTGGCCAGGGGTGCAACAATCAAACACTGAACATCACATCGTGGAACTTGTCCTCCAGCAACTCGTTGATCGGGAAGATCTGGTTGCTCCACTTCTCCACCGACCCATAGCTGCCGCCACCCATGGCCACCATCACGCTGAACACTTGGAACGACAACTCCTCCTTCTTCCTGGCGAACGTCTTGTCCCAGTCGTCGCTGGTTGAGCAGTAACCATCGGTAACCAGGAGAACGTCTGCCTTCTTCATCTCACTATCGCCTCTGATGATCTCTACCGCCTGATCTAGCGGTGCCTGAAAGCTTGTACCGCCCCCGCTGAAGTGCTCCATACAGTCCATCAGGGCCGCGGTGTCGATCTTCCCATGGGGCACCACATCGGTGCGGGTCACTCTGGTGTCGAAGTGAACAAACGCCCACGTTCTCTTTTGCCTGTTAGCGACCTCGAGCAGGGCCAACGCCACCGCCTTGGCCCACACCTCTCGGTCACCACCCATGCTGCCCGACTCGTCCATACAGATGACGATCGGCCCTCTACCTTCTTTCTCCTTGCCCGACAGCTTGTACTGCAAGCACTGCCGATCCAAGAAGCGGGAATAGAACATCAACTCCCTCTCGCCCCCGCCCCCGTTGAGCAAGTCCATCAACTCGCTGGGGAGCAGGCGATCGATCTCGTTGCCCTGCTCAATATCAGTGACCTCGCTCCTGCTGTCACTCGCCTTGCTGCGTTGCTTCTCCGCTGCCACCCGCCTGAGTCGCCCTGCAAGCTCCGCTATCTTGGAAAGCTTGGGGCTCGCCTTGATCCGCTTGGCAAGCTTCCGCTTTGCCTCTGCGTTGCCCAGCCTCGCCGGCGCCCCAGGCTCCGTACCGTAGCTGAACGACTCAACTGCCTTATCCATCTCTCCGATCTCTTCCTGCGCCTGCTCGCACCCCTTCCTGATGGCCTGCCTCAAAGCTACCGGGTCAAGACCTTCGGCCATCTCCTGTGCCTCAGCCTTCGCCTTCTCCAACCGCTTCTGGGCAGCCTTCAGCCTCTTACCCACCTGCACCCCTTTTGACATCAGGTCGGAGAGCCCTTGCACTCGCCGCTCCAGGTCGGGGATGTCCTCCTTCGACTGCCTCTTTTCCATCGTGGCCGACACCTGCTTACTCAGGGTGGTGGTGGCCATCCCAGACCAAACCTCGTCGCCCTTGCACCTGTCCTGCAGCACCTTGAACTCCGGCACCCCCTCGGCCGTCCCGTGAAGCTTCTGGGCCCACTCACTGTCGGCCGCGGGCTCGTCCAACTTCTTGGTGCGCGGGTTGTAAAGCCTAGAGAACAACTCCCGCTGATAGTCGGGGTACCGATTCGCCCGGCCCCTGCCATCCTTCTCCGCAGCTTGCAGGCCCTTGTTATGATCCCGCTCACTGTCGTACAGGTACCGCTGCCAACGAGATACCTTGTACACCAGGTCCTCTCTAGATAATTTGCCCATATTGTCACCTCTGGTTGTTGGGAGCTTGATTGCTCCAGTGAGGGCACCAGAGATGGTGCCCTCTAGCAACACTCAAGCTACTTCTTCACCTTCACGATCTTCACCTTGCCGGTATCAGAGATCACTTCTTCCTTGGCCTTGGCTGGCGCCTTCTTCTTGGCGGGGACTTTCTTCTTCGGCGCCTTCTTTGCCGGTGCTTTCTTGGCGGGGGTTTTCTTCGTTGCCTTCTTCGCTGGAGCCTTCTTCCTGGACTTCACTACGTTCTTGACCTTCGGCACCGCTTCCGTATCCTTCTTCTCCGTCTTACGCCGGCGGCCCTTCTTCTCACCCTTCTCCTTCTCGACTACACCCAGGATTGCCTTGATCTGCTTTTCGCAGTCCCCCAGCCCCTGGTTGATGTCGACCACTTTGATCTGGAGAAGTTGGGCGTACATTTGCGCCCGCTTCTTCAACTCCTTGAACTCCTCCAGCCGGCGTTTGAGGGTATCGCCGCGCGGGGCGGTCTCCTTGAACTTCTGGATCTCCGCCTCCACCTCTTTGATCTCCTCTTCCAACGCGCGTCGCGCCTGCTTCCCCAGGTCCTCCTTGGAGAGGTCGTTCCCATATACCGGCAGCACCGAGAACTCGGCGCCGATTTCCGACATCACCGCCCTGTGTTTCAGCAGTGTCTCGGTGTGATGTACAGGAACGAAGTAGACGCCACCCGTGTGCCGCAAACAGATAGACCCCATCCGCTTGGCAATGTTCCTGGTGAGCATCCTCGTGAAGTCCCGGCCGATGTACGCCTCCTGCATCTCCGTGAACAAGGCCTTGATGCGACCTGCCAGGGGGTGCTTTGAATCAGTTACCTGCACCGACTCGTGCTCCTTGTTGTACTTCACTTTCGCCTCGACGCCGTAGGCCAGGTCTTCCTTCGGCTTGTCCACGTCCTCCTTCACAATGCCCACGATGATTGCCTCTTTGGTGTCGTCGATCGGCCGAATCATGTAGCCCTGCCGATCGCCACGCTGCGCCCATCGCAAAGCCTTAGTGAAGGCCACGCTGCCCTCAATCTCTGGGGGCAACCAAGCCTCGTCCAGGCCGTGCTTCTTGTACAGCTTGATCAAGTCGTCTCGGTTGATCCTGCAGCCCGTAAGCGTCCACATACAGATACTGCCGATGTGGGGCGCGTCCGTGCTGGCCATAGCCTTCGCGATACGGTTGATCTCTGACTGTGCTTTCGTTGCCATGTGTCACCTCCTGTTGGGTTGGTTGGAGCACCACTGCTCCACACTGGCCCCTCTTCTGAAGGGCCAGGTTGCAACATTGGTACCTAGATAGAAAGCCCGCTGACCTTGCCAGCAAACCGGCCGGCCTCGGTCATCATGGTTTCGATCTCGTCAACCGCACTCTCCACCACCCCGCTCCGCTTGCCGTTAGCAAGCTTCTTCAACTTCTCCACCGCCTGCTTGAACTGCCCGTTGGCCTCCACTACCTGGGTGAAGACCTCTGCCGACCTGCTTTCCTCCACTTGCTCGTTGAAGGGGATCTCCCTGTACGTCTCCTTGCACGCATCCAGGATAACCTGGCACTCGTGCGCCAGCGGGTTAGCTACCTTCGCGATCACCCGTCCCAGTTCCCCTCTGTCCTTCGGCTCCTTCCAGAGGATGTGACGAAGTAGCATCAGGTCCTCTTCCGTCACCTCGCTCCGACCGTTCAGGTAAGCGTGTGCCTGCAGCAGGCACAAGCACTTGACCCATCGCCTGTCACTGCATAGAAAGCCCGCCTTCTCGATAGCCTGCTTTACCTCAACCAGAAGGTCGAGGATGTCCTCGGTGATGACCACCTGGTCGGCCTCTTCCTGCGCAGCCTGTAGCTCCGCCATCGTCAGCGTTGTGGAGATCATCGGCTCGCCGTTCATCAACATATCCTTGAACGCCCCGCGGTCTGATATGTACGAAGTCCAGTAGCGCAGCAGGAAGCGATCGTAGAGGGCGTCCAACTCGCCTGATTCTGGTAGCTCGTTGCTCGCCCCAACCATCGTCTCCAGGGGGACGTCGAGTGCCTGGCCGCCGTTGTGGAATTTTCGCTCGTTGATCAGCGTCAACAGGTTGTTAAGGATTGCCGAGTTAGCTTTGAACACCTCGTCCAAGAACGCGATCGAGGCTTCGGGGAGCTTGCCGCCGGTGACCCTCTCGTGCTTGTCCTGCTTGAGGGCCTTCAGGCTGAACGACCCGAACAACTCTTCGGGCACCGTGAACCTCGACATCAACCAGTAAAAATACGACGACCCGTCGATCGCCTTGCTGGCAAGCTCCACCATCAGCGTCTTAGCCGTCCCTGGAGGGCCCAACAGGAGCATATGCTCCCGGGCCAGCAGGGCCACCAAGAGGCCGTCTACCTCGTCCGTCCTCTCCACCAGCGCCTCGTTCATCTCCTCGCGGAGCTTGGTCAGCTTGTCCTGCACCGACAGCTTGGGAGCGGGCTTGCGTTGCTTCTTCACTCTTGTCGTCATGTGTCACCTCATTCGTTGTTGGGAGCTTGATTGCTCCAGTGGACCCACCCAGTGGGTGAGCCCTAGCAACAATCAACAGCCGCGTAGCAGACCGGCGATCGTGATGAGAATCACGATCGAGATATAGATACCGATGAAATCCGCAAAGTCCAGCTTGTCTTTATCCTTATCCATCACTGCACCCTCCCGCACTCGGTGCAGTACAATTCGCCGCTCTCGGGGTCGGCAGCAAGCACGCCCTTGCAGATCTTGCAGTGCTCGTAATCCGGAACCAGGCCCGTGCCATTGCAAACCGAACAGCGATTGCCAGGCTCCTTGAGCGAAGATCCGTAACCGTTGCAGTGCGAGCAAGCTTTCTTTCCTGTCGTATCGAAGGGGTCGTTCTTCATTTGTCACCTCTGACGTTGTTGGGGGCTCCATTGCCCCTTGATGCCCTCTACTCGAAAGGGCATCAAGGGACAGGCGAACAACCCGAAAGCTCCTCGCCTGCCCCACCAACAAACCATGAGGTGGTGACATATGTGCGTTCACTGAATCGTGGGAACCACCTCCTCACGATTCAGTGAACTTCCTTCCCGGTGTTTCAATCTGGGAGCTTGTCTGGAATTCAGACAAAGAAAAAGCGCGAGACATAGCTTACGCTTTGCAGATCATTTCACCTGCTGGCCGTCGGCGCTAAATCGCTTTGATCTAGCTTTTTGGAATCGCGAATCACTCGAGCAATCGATCTTGATGATCGATCTAGCTCTGCTTGCTATCGAAAGCGAGCAGAGCTAAGTAAGCTTGATTCCAACCCGGAGCTACAATGCGCCATTGCGGAAGATTGCTTGTATCCGGGAGCCTTCTCTTGGGATTTCATTGAATCCCGCGACACCACCAAGCAATGTTTCACTTGCTTGCTGAGGGGCCTTATTTGCCATGATGTCGGTATGTATTGCATCCATATTCTATTTTACGGAAGGTTACTCAGAATGCAAGAAGTTCGTTGCATATGCAGTGAAAAAGTTCCACTGCACTTTCAATTAGTTAGGCTGATTTGAGGCTACTCGATGGCGAGGACGGTCGGAGGATGCTGTCGGAATGTCATGCTACTTACATACAGGGCTGTGAGGATGCGATACGATCCCTCGGTGTGCTATCCAGCGGGCGGGCGTTCCTTCTTTGCCCCGGGGCGATCGTCCATCGAGTAAAACGTTGCACCGGCCCCATCGTACCATAGCACTGATTGACCTCCACCTCGGAAGCGTGCGGCGTCAATTCGTACTAACGTCTTGGGGTCTAGTACTTCGTTGTCGTCCTCGTTGGATACATCGCCACCATCAGCAAGGGACGCGGGGCGGGCCTGCCTATGCAGCAGGATAATCTGGTCGGCGTCGGCTGGGATGGAGCTACTGTCCTTAATGTCGTCGTACTTGATCACCCGGTCGCCTTGAATCTTCTTCGGCTGGGCGATCAGTAACACCACGATATTCATCTCCTGGGCCAACAACTTGAATGCCCTGGTTACTTGGCCTACCTCGGCCGTAAGGTATTGCAACGACCTGCACAAGAAGTGGAGGTGATCGAATATCAGGAACTTGATACCGTACCGCTTCACGCTCTCCTTGATACGATCGAACACAGCATCAACCTTTAGGGAGCCGCCCCAGTCGGGCTCGACGAAGTAGAGGGGCAGCCGGCGTAGCTTATACCGCGCCAGGGAGAAGTCCAGGTGGTTAAGCTCGTCCACCGGCTTCTTCCTGAGTACCGCGGCAACTTTCTCCGCCAACCTGTCTACGCTCATCTCCAGGCAGTAGACCAAGCTCGGCTCCCCCAACTTGGCCAGGTGTATCCCTTGGTTAAGTGCCCACGTGGTCTTCCCTATCTTCACCTTGGCACTCAGAATCACCAGGTCACCAGGTTGCCACCCTGGACCGAGGAGACGATTCACGGACTCCCAGGGTGTTGTGAAGCCCTCGTCACCTAACTCTGCCCTGGTGCGGCACTGGAGCATTGCATCCGCGGCCGTAACCACCCCGTGCACCTCGAACTGCTCGCGTTGCTGTACCGCCCTGGCTAGCTCCGGCCCGCCCATCACCTTCAGCACCTCGTTGGCGTCGTGCATTGGGAGTAGGACGTTGTAACACTTATCGAAGCCCATCCTACGGGCTAGTGCACGGGCCCCGTTCTGCCCTACTGCATCAGCGTCCAAGCAAATGGTGATATCCTCCTTATCAGCCAACACGTCGTACCACTCGGGCAAGAATGTTTCTGCTCCTCCTGTGAGCCCTATGACGTTGTGCACACCTGCCTGCCAGAGGGCTATCGCGTCGGTCTCCGACTCGGTGACCACCACCGTATCAAAGTCCGCCAAGCAGTCAGCGTTGAACAGAACAGAGGCCGCTCCCTTCACCCGCCTGAAAGACTTCTCGGCTGGGGGTAAGCTCCTGAACTTCACGTTGTGGCACACGCCGTCGTTGATGTGGGGGATCGCTAACCAGTAAATGCCGTGCTTCTTCTGCAGACCCAGCTTGAACTTCTTGATGGTCTGTAACTCGAAGCCTCTCCTATCGCAATACTCGAGGGCTCTCTCGTTCCGGAGGAGTTGCTGGTGCCACTTCTCCACGTACTTCATTGGTACCGGCTTCCCGCCCTTAGCACCCTCCTCGCCAGCGGCCTGGGCTGCCGACACCACCTGCTGGAGGTCCCCTAGTTCCCGCTTCAGCCGGTACAGGTTGCCCCGTGCGTCACAGTTCCAGCACCGATAGATAGTACGCTGGGCGTGGATGTAGAACTTCCACTTCGACTTACCGCAGAAGGGGCAGGTCTGGATCGCCAGATTACCACCACTAATGTTTCGGTACTTCCACTTCTTTCGCAAAATATACTGCTTCAACTCGGGCAAGATTTCCATCTGCGGCTCCTACTAAAAGCGAGGGGCAGAGCCATAACAGCCCTGCCCCTCGGGTAATACTACAGTCGAGGAGCACTAACTACTGCGACGGCGAACCTTCTTCCTCCGGGGGGTAGGGGCCTTCTTGGCGGGGGCCTTCTTCTTAGCTGGTGCTTTCTTGGCAGCGGTCTTCTTGGGGAACTTCTTTGCCTCCACCTTCAGGATCGCGGCGATGACCTTCTCGTTCGAGCCCAGCTTGATCGGGGCCTTGAAGCCCAAGATCGAGGCGATCATCACCAGCGTGGGTCTAGACATCTCCTCGAGTTGCGCCCTGCTATAGGGGAGCCCCGCCTTGATCTCCTCGCGCTTCGCGGCCTTATCGGCCTCCGAGACCTTCTTCCGCTTCGCCGCGGCCTTAGTGGGCTTCTTGCGGGCCTTCTTGGGGGGCTCGGGCTCCTCCTCTTCCTCTTCGGGCTCTTCCCCGAACTCGTCCTCCTCTACCTCCTCCTCGAACTCCTCCTCCTCTTCCTCTTCGGGCTCTTCGGGCTCCTCCTCTTCCTCCTCTTCCTCCTCGTACTCCTCTTCCTCGGGCTCCTCTTCCTCTTCTTCCTCCTCTTCCTCCTCGGGCTCCTCTTCCTCTTCCGGCTCCTCTTCCTCCTCGGGCTCCTCTTCGTACTCGCCCTCCTCCTCGAACTCTTCCTCCTCCATCACCTCTTCTTCCTCTTCGTACTCCTCTTCGGGCTCCTCCTCGCCGGCGAACTTGAACTTTGCCTGGCAGAAGGGGCAGACCTTCAGCTTGTCCACAATGTCACGCCGGCACGCGCCGCAACTATAGGACCCATAGGTCTTGTCTTTGCTCAAGGCCTGCCGGATGATCTTCTCCAGGGTACGCTGGGTCGCACCCTTCGGGATCTTCAGTCCCAGGTCCTTGCAGCCTTTGGTGAGGGATTCCGTTGTCACTGCTACTTGTTCTGCCATGTTCATCTCCTTTGTTGGGCACAGTATCTTTGCACCGTACCTCTTCCTGATGGGTGGTAGCTTTCTCTTGAGCACCGGCACTCGCCGGTCCCAGAGATAATACAACCTGCTGTGCTTGCCCTCAAACGGCCTGGCCAACCTGCCCCTCATTTGCTTGAAGCGGTACAGCTTCCTGTCCGCAGAGGCACAGGTCATGATCCCCCGGTCGAGGGGTGGGATGTTGATCGAATCTTCGGCAACTGAAGTGCCGATGCCTATCTCTACTGTTCCGTCGCTCAATCCTTTCTCTGTTGCCTTCGCCTCCTTCTTGTTCGTAGGACCGCCCAACAGCAGGCCCGCCTTGAACCCCGCGGCCTCAATCTCCTCCTTCAGGTACCTGCAGTGTGTGGTGCGATCACTCCATATCAATACACGATGACCCGCCTGTGCCTCGTTGCAGGCCAAGCTTATGATGGTCTGGTTTCTTGCTCTGTTGGTGGTTAATTGTTTGATGAGGTCGGGCCAGAAGTAGTCACCCTCGAAGATAAAGTTGGTGGGGTAGGCAAGGACCTCCACGTCACACTGCCCGCTGCCTTCGGCTAGCCTCCACCCCCTAGGGCCAAAGGTGTCGTACAGCAGGAACTCCCTCTCGTCCGACCTGCGCTCGTCATCGCTGGCCCCCAGCCTGACCGCGGCCGGCATGTTGTTGACTACCTCCCTGAGCGTGGGGGCCGCGAACCTCGAGACCTCGTCACACACCACCGTGCCGAACCTGTACTTCACCTCCTCCAGCCTGGTGCGTACCGACTGAATCATCCCTACAGTGATCTCGGAGAACTTGGGCTTGCCAGTGAACGCACCACCAATCCCACCAGGCTCGATATCGAAGTACTTCGGGATGCGCTCCAACCAGGTGCGTTGCTGGCTCTCCTTCCACACCAGCACCAAGGCTGGTTGCTTGAAGTGGGAGATAACAGACAGGAGCATCTCTGTCTTACCGCTCCCGGCCGGGCCCCTGCCGATCGTCTGGTGCCGGCGAACCATCTTAGCAACAGGTGCTTCCTGGTAGTCGCGGAGCTTTACGCTGCACGCGAGGTCGACTTTCGGCAGCCAAAGCCGCTGGTCAACCACCTCGTACTTGAGGCCGTGGGACTTCAGAACCCTCACAACCTTGCCCAGGGCGCCCCTCCAAAACCAGATGTACTGCTGGTCCTTCTGGTGGGTCTTGATTCTCAGGGTGAGGTCACCCGTGTCCTGGTGCATCTTCCTGCGTTTGATGTAAACGGGGTCGGTGTAGGTGGTTTTGCGTGCAAGCTCCTTCAGAACTTCCTTGGGTAGCTCCCTACACCTGATTCGAATGCCGCTTTCGATGAATAACCTTACCAACTGTCTGTCCCTCATGTGCAGTCGAAAATAACTGCAACATGTCTATAATAGGATCAAGTTGGTTGCAAGGTATTTTTACCGCGTCACGTGCGCGTCAAAGGTGGGTTAGTTACTAACTGCGCGGCGCGTGCGCCTAACTTCGTTGAGGATGCTATTCAGCTTCTTTTCTTGTGAGGATTGTAGCTCCTCGCCAATCTTCTGGATCTGCTCCTTCTGTTTCAACACAATTTCGCGGTGCTTGTACTCAACTTCCCGCTTCACCTGCTCCACCATCATCTTGCGGTTTGCTTGCGCCTCACTCTTCGTTTCCAGAGTAGCGCGCTCTCCGCTCGTCAGGTGAATGGTCTGGTCACCGATGTGGGTCTTGAACTCAAAGTGATGCTTCCAGTAGAACGCTAGAATCGCCGACACGCTTACCAACAACGACCCCAGTAACAGGAAGGCGAACTTCATGAAGGTGCCCTTTGCTAATACGACAGGCATAGGCACCATGACTTCATCCTCTTCCTTCTTCACTATAGGGGTGTGCGGCACCGAGTCGTCCGGGCTTACCATTGGGTAGGCTGTGCCTGACGGCCGCCTCGGAGCCTCGGGGTTAGGTTTCTTGTTGTTGCTATCGTCGCTCCCTCCACCACCTCCTGCGCCACCACCAGGGGCCATCATCATTCCATGAATCGTCATCTATCTGGTCCTATCTATGGCGGCGCAGATGCCACCTGCTACGATGTTTCCTGCGATGAACGAGACGTAGTTCCAGGCGGGGTGTGGGCACTTCTTGGAGTCAAGTGCCTTGCGGTAGATCTCTCGTTGGCGTTCACGGTCCAGTGTACAGGCCTGGTACTTCGCCTGCTCCTTGATCACCTTCACCGCACAAATCGCGTCGGCCGACTTCTTCTCGGCCGCGTGCCCCCTCTTGAGCTTTTCGATCGTAGCCGCTTGCTCCTTCAGCTTTTTCTCGTAGCCGGTAATGATACGAGCTAAGGCGGCGTCGGTGAGGAGCACCCCAGCGAAGGGGGCCTTCTTACCCTTCTGCAGGCGGGCCTTCTCCGTCGGGGTCGGTGTCTTCGTCTTCGGCTGGGCGAACGCCGAGGAGGCTATCAAGCTTAGCATCAAGGGCAGCAGTATCCGTCGCCAACCTCTTGTACTCATCTTTCGCCTCCTCGTTGATTTGATTCATTACCTGATTATACCACGAATCGATCCGCCTCTTCTCCTCGGCAAGGGCCTTTAGCTCCTCGGTAACGGCCTCCTTCGCTTTGCGTTCGGCCTCGAGTTCATCGCGGAGCCTCTGGGCCTCTGACTCCTTCAGGGCAGCGGTATTAGCGCCGCCTTTCGACCTAAAGAGGAGCCAGAGGATGAGCACCACAACCAGGGCGCCCCCTAGCCCAATGAGGAACCATCCCCACCCCGGCATCACCCACCTCCGCCGTTAGGCGTTGGCTCCTTCCCGAAGATGCCCCTCTTGAAGAGGTCGTTGAGGTACGCTGCCGCAGGCCCGCTGAGTAAAACGTTCACCGCCGCTCCCCACGATAGGTCACCCTGTAGCTTCGCCAGGACCATGGCGGCGATCGATAATACGCATACGATGACGTACAACCACCTGCGGTGCATGCCCTTGAGGAAGTCCAACGTCTTCCTCCCCACTTTCAGCAGGAACAAGAGGAGCCAAATCACACCGGCCGACATAGCGAACCACCTCTTTGCCTTCGCTAACTCCACCACCTCCTTTCCTTTGTCCAGGGCGGCACTACCATCCTTCGGCACGTCTGTCGGCATCGTCGGGTCAGCAGGCTGCGCGGTTGGGGTGGTGTCTACTTTGGCAGGTACTGTGACCTTCGCGTCAGTCTGGGGCAGCCCCGCATCCAGAGCAGCGTTCACCTGTCCCGCTATCAACAGCAAGGACAGGCAGCCTACTAGCAATAGGGCTTTGCGGTGCATGTGCATGAAACTCTCCCTTTCTCTCGTTGTATCTCGTACTCTATCACGTCCAGCTAGGGGCGTCAGCTATGTTGCGCGTGGCAAGGACACCGAGCTTGATGGATCAGCCTCCACTGCGGTTACCGTACCAACGGCCAGGTCGGCCAGGTCCAGTTTATACCTGGTGTTGCAGGTGGGGCACTTCACACCGTGCAGGTAACCACTCCTGCTACCCTGCACAACCCGCTCGGTCTCCGCGTCTAGCGTCAACTCAAAGGTGTGCCCTGTGCACTGAATCTCGAACGTTGCCATCACTTCCTCCTATGGGTGCTGCTGGTTGTGGCTAGTACCAAAGCGTCCGTACAAAACCTCCTTGTCCCACACCTCCCAGTAGTCCAGCACCATGGACTTTTCCACTGCCACTCCTACGGTTATGGCGTAAGCACTGAGGCCCATCGCACCAACAGCCCCACCCATGCTGGCAATGCTGGCATACTCGCTGCCGCTACGGTTGGCCCCGTTGTCCTTACTTGCGATAACGAAGGTCGCCGAGATGGGGGATATAGATATCCCAAACCACTGGTACTCCCCTACGTCAAACCCACAAATCGCGCTAGTCATATACTGCGACGTGCCCTCCTCCCATACGCCGTACCAGTTGCCATCGTCGTTCATCAAGAAGAAGAATCGCCGGGTATCGGCGGGTGATCCTCCCCTGTACTGGAAGAACCCATGGGCGTACTTTACATCGGCGCTATCCATCAACTTCACACGTGACCTGTAAGACCAGCGGAAGTCGTAGTTGGTGTCAAGGTTATAGGAGACACAGGACTGGTACAACTCGGCGGAGGCGCCAGCCACTGCCGGCGTTGCGATCTCGACACAACCGTGACCGTACCCCGCACCATCTCGGATATCGGGCACGGTGAGAGCACCTACACCGCCACTCGACGCGAAAAGATACGGGCCGAGACTAGTCAAGGATCCCGATACGTCATGCGGGTACTCTAGGAAGTCATCCCTGAAGTTGTGCCCCCTACACACTCCGCCACTCGTATCTATAGCGAAAGACGGCCAGGTATGTAGGGTGGGGACGTTCTCGGGCCATCCATAATCCATTACGAAACCAAAGGTGGGGTCTCGGTCATCATAAGCGCTGCCGCTGTTGTAAATACGGAGACCGTCCCTAGCGTAATAACTCTCTTCCCCAGTTGCGCCCGAGGCCAGACCACCATTAATCAACACACTCCGCTTAAAGATAATAGGCCACTCGAGGTCTTGCCCTACCGCATCGGGATCGATCACGATGAGTTCTCTTGGCCGGATGTCATCAGGGTAGGTTGACGGACTGCTATGCCCATGGTCATAAACAATAATTGTCCCGCCTTTTTCCGGTAGGACGCGCATTGTACGATCATTCTTTTGACCATCACGTAGGGTGAACAGGAAGCCAGTCCAATAATCAAGTACCCCACTTCCTACAAGGGAGTTAGGTACAGAGTTTGTAACAACGAGTGCCGGGTGTAAAATAGTCGCTTGCCCAGTTGTTGCCGTAAAGAAGAAGGCGTTCCCATCAAGGTCCCTTACACCAATAACACTAGATGAGGCAACACTATTAATTAAGTACAAACCATCGTCAGATGAATCGTCAGCACTACTTATTAACAACAAGTGTATATTCGGATTAACTCTAAGGCCAAGGTCCTCAAGATCAATACCACCGCGTGTAAATACAACGGAGGATCCGCTAAAGATCACTGGCTCCAATTCCTGTAGTGCAGACCCGTCTCTCAATGGTTCAAGTACTGCAATAGGGATAGTGGTCTCATCCTCCATTATCATCTGGAGCATAAACTGTGAATCTTCAGTGCTACCATCCCTTGTTAATCTTAACTGGCCTCTCATGTTATCGCCAGACGCCCCGCTAGTAGTTCTAAGTTCTACCGCGCCACCGTCCACCCAGATCCTACGGCCGGAGCCACTGCCGGTCGCACCGTCGTAAGCGCGGTCTAGGGTGTTGATGAAGATCGGGATCTGGTCCGAGAGATTGAAGGTCGGCACCCCACCCGTGCTGTTCATGATACCGATGAAAGCATAGTCGCTGTCGGTTCGCAGGTCGGTGTTCTTCCTCCACGTGGCACCCTCGATCGCCACCTTGTAGTCGACTGCGGTCGTGCTAGGCGGGTTCACGCTGGTGTCCTGGCCGAGCGGGCCGTTCGCGCCGCTGTAGGGGATGTCGACGTAGTTGTTGCCGCCGGCGTAGCCAGAGGTCCCCTCGAAGTAAGCGACCGCCTCCGTGTGGCTCACCGGATCGACCAACCACACCCTGATCGTCCGCCCGCTGTGATCAACTCCGCTCTCCGTGATGGAGTTGATAATGAGGCGAATATAGGTGGTGTTGTCGGTCACCGAGTCGGGGTAATCAACCTCGCCGTAGGTCTGTTTGAGGGATGGGTACTCCGGGTCCCCTGACCGCGGGTTGGTCTCGATACCGTCAGGCATTTCCATGAACTTGATGCCAACGTAGTACGGTGAGCTACCGTCATCCTCCCACTGGATGCCTTCGGTGATACTGCTGCCGGTGATCTGGGACAGGTCAATGATCTGCCCCGTCCCTACCACCACTCGGCTCGCGTTCGTCAGGTCCAGCTTGAAGATGTTGTTAGCCCCGTCGACCAGGAGCCCGATCTCTTCGTCATCCAGGACGCCCGCTGTCCCCTGGAAGATAGCCGACACCACCTCGTCCAACTCGTCCGACAAGAAGTCGAGGAAGTTGGTCTTGATGGCGGTGAGGCTAAACAGCCTCTTTTCGTAGATATTGATCTTGCGGTCGTTCGTTGGCATCGTTCGCTCCTACTATGGCAGTGGTCCAACCCGATCACCTTCTGATGGTAGCACGTTTGCTTCGATGAGTCGGCACCTACTGAGATCGGTTCCGAGGGTCGTGCCGCCGCCTCTTACCCCCACAGAACCTTCGTTACTATAGGGGGAAGCGACGTACTGGTTGATGTACTCCTCCCCATCCACCGCCACCTTGATGCGGACCCCCGTACTCTCATGAAGAGCGGTGACCCTGATCACGTCTGGCACCTGCTCCTTGACGAACGGTACCGGGTGAGAGAAGGAGACGCCGGCGACGTTAAACTCTCCGAGGTGGAGGGTCTTGGTGGAGTAGTCGATCCCAACATACCACCCCTCCGTCGCGCCGCTGTTCACCCAGAAGTGCATCCTGGGATAACAGTCGGCCGTGTCGACGTACCACTTGCTGGAGGCGATCATGTCCTCCCACTCGTAGGCCCGGGTCTTATCGAAGAGCACCCACGCATCGGTGTCGAGTAGCAGATCGCCACCAGGAGAGGGGACAGAAGGCTCCGCGCCGGCGCCATAGTTCCCGATGATCCACTGGTCGAGATCACCTGCAGTCAGGAACTCATCCAGCAGGTCTACGTACACGACGTCGATTCGCTCGCTGAAGGGCTTCTGGGTATCACCACCCATCAGGAACCGCAGGAGGTCGCGGTTGAGTATGCCTTGCAGCTTACCCCTTGAGGTAGCGTTGGCCCCGCTCGCTGCCCGGATCACTTCGTCGTCCTGGAACCTGCGGAAGAGATGGCGCAGGGACATCAACCCGAGGCCGCCCTCATACTGGTTCGCGGTGATCACACCGTGCGCGCCTGATGTCATGCCGTGCACCTGATCGCCAACCGAGAAGGTGGGGTTCCCAGGATCGAGGTTGTCGTAGTAGAGATCTCCCTCTCCCTCATCAACGATTCTGACCTCCGACACGAAGTCGTCCATATACCCCATCAACTCCCAGTTGATGTACCCCATATGTACACTGTTGAAGGAACCCTTAATGGTGCCGGTCGCCGCCGGCGGGTTCAACGAATCGATCTCGTAGATAGCCTCGTTGTTCGGATCGATGGAGTCGTAGGTGAACACCAGGAACGAGAAGTCGTCAGGGTTGATGAAACCTCCACCAGGGAGGTCGACGATCATGAAGGTGTTGGCCGTCGTGATGAGAGCCTGCGCGCCTATGTACTTCTTGGCCGGGAAGTCCAGGACGTTGGGGTCGAGCCCGGCAAGCTCCTCCGTCAAGCACGTCTCGCTCTCCTGCATCCTGAAGTCGTGGTACCCGCGCACCCGGTAATTGTTGCCGGTGATCATCTTGATGGCTAGATCGATCACCCCGTACTCGGAGGGCTTCTCGTTCCAGTAGGTGATCGCGTTCTCCATCATGCGCCGCATCTCCTCTTCGTTGGCATCGAAGGGGAGGTCGGACGTGAAGCCTACCAGTGGTAGCTGGTAGGGGAGCCACTTCTTGTCTATCTCGTCAGGCTTGAACAGGGTGGGGAGGTCGGTGCAGCGATCGTAGATGAGGTCCTCCCATACCCTGTCGATGAGGTAACAGACCTTCTCAAGGATGCCGCCTTCTGGGAGAATCATCACTTCCTCCTAATAGCTTATCGTACTCCGATAAGCTAACTCTCGTCGAACTTGCGGATGGACCTCAGTAGCATCTGATACACCCGCGTCCTGAAGGGTTTGTTCACGGCTGCGAACTGCCACGTAGTGTCCATCAGGTTTCCTTCGTAGTCACGGGCTACAGCCCTCACGTTGACCACCTCGCCGTCGTACCACTGGTACTCCCTGTCCGGATAGAACACCAGATCGAAACCGAGGTTCAGAGTGTTCGCAACGATCGTCCCGCGCCATCCAGTCGGCCGCTCTCCCGTGGACCCGCGGTACACCATCAGGCCCCTCACGTAAATCACGATCGTGTCGGGGGCTACCCCAGTCACGTCGTCAGCGATCGTGAAGGAGAGCGGGTCATCCTTCTCCGCGGTGCTCGAGTTCGGCACAGGCAGGGCATCAATGATCCACGGCGGATTGGGATCAGAGGATCCTGTCTCAAACGTATACTCGTAGCAGGTGAAGGTGTTGGTGTAGTCGTATAGCTCCACCTTCACTGTGATCAACTGATTGGGGGTGAGCCCTCCCGGAGGCGGCGTGAAGGCGTAGTCAAAGCCGTATTCATCATTCGTAGGCTTCGATACCCCCCAACCACCCTGCGCCGCACCGTTCTGGTAGATGACCGCAAACCCGCTCCCCTGGTCCACGTAGATCTTCAACTGGCTGTCGTAGACACCTACACCCTCGGTGTCCGGGTGAGGCATCGTCGATCCCGCCGCGTCAACACCGTACTCGGTTTCGGGGACGACATCACCGATAGGAATGCCGACAACCACCGTCACGGGGTCTACGTCGATCTCACTAGGGGCCGGGTTGAGGTTCGCTGTCTTTACATATGGTGTGGTGTTGACCTTCTCCGCCTTGCTGATAGAGAAGGACACCGGATCAGCAACCGCCTCTGACCACAGTGGGACGCTACCCTGCCGATCGAGATCCGCTACCAGCAACCTCTCAGCGGTCGTAGGCTCGACGTACTCTGACCACAGTGGGACGCTACCCTGCCGATCGGCATTGAGTACCTCGTATTCGGCTGTTTTCCCCGTCCAGGTCATGAGCTAGTCCTAGTGCTGAGGTGTTACTTCCGGCCACTCGAAGGCGAGACCGTCCTGCACGTGCAAGAAGTCCTGGGCTCCAGAGGATGCTTCATCGAAGGTCGTCCGTGCGCCCACCTGCTCCCGCACCGAATACAGTCCCGAGAGCTTGCCCACTATGCTGTAGTGGTTGTCCTCGTTCGCAGGATCGGCCACGACGTAGGTACCGGCGATCACGTCCTCCTGATCGAAGCCCGCGGCGTTCGTCCGCCTCGCGTTGACCTCCCTGGAGCCCCACTGCGTGAGCGAGTCCCCATATTCGTAGTAGGAAAGATCGACCATGTAGAGTTCCACCTGGTCAGTCACCCGGTCCCACCACATGTACCCGTGACCCAGCCGGTTGTCGTTGTAGTCCCGGAGGAAGTGGTCGTAGGTCGGTTCAGATGCGCCCAGGTCCTTGCATCCCATCAGCGCCACCTGTTCAGCCGTAGAGAGCCCCGCGTCAGACGGGACGATGTTCGCCACAATGCTGCCGATGTAGGCCCCGTCGGTGTTGTTGTGGGCCATCAGGGTAACGTACTCGCCGGCGTCGTCTCCGAAGGCGTAGAACCACATGTCTCGGCTATCCGGGCAACCGAACTTGATGGGGCCGAGCACCTTACCCGAACCGACAGCCCAGTCACCGTTGGTGGACACCCTGACCTGGACGAACTGATACGAGCCCGCCTCCGGGAGGCCGACGTACTCCACCTCGATCTCCCAGCCGTTGGCGTGCGGCGTCCTGCAGCGGAAGTAGTTACCCTCCATCGTACCCAGGGAACCGCCGGTCATGCCCGAGGTACTGATACCCCCAGACTCGATCGTCTTGTTCCCGTGGGCCCCATCCTTGGTGTTGGTCAGGTTGACCGTCGACCCCGTCCTGTTAGCCGTCAGCCAGTTGTGGCCGTTGTACTCATCCTTGATCATCTCCGCGACTTCGGAGGCATCGTCCCAGTCAGGATCGGGATTGTTATCCACCGTGCGATGCCCCTGGGCCAGGTACGGGTTTGAGCGGTCACCGCCCCCAGAGAACCCGAGATCCTCCCATGCAGTGCTACCCGATTCCTGCACCGTGATGTCATTACCATCCGAGGCAGGCGGGTCGTTGGGCTTACCCCACACGCCGCCGATCTGGGTACGCCAGATGATGTACTTCCCGCCTGTCGTCTCGTAGCCTCTCGAGGTGCCGATGTGGCATACCGTAGATCCAGCGGCCGTGTTGATCTGACTCACGATGGTCGCCAGTGGCAGTGGGCTGCTACCAGTGAAGGTGCAGGACTTGGCTGACCCTGCGACCGTGAAGTTGACCGTCTTCCCCACCAGGCGGTTGTTGACGTTTACGGGGTTGTCGGGGAGCACGCCACCACGCCAGTTGTTGGGCGTGTACGTCCCCGGGTCGGCCCTGCTGAGGATGACCACCTTCGCGTCATTGATCGAGTCACCGTCATCGACACGCACCCAGTCACCGTCCGATACGGTGGTGCCGTCCTTACCAGAGATCGTCCCGGTGGCCGCCGCCGGCGTCGCAGATATCACCCACCAATCAACCCCGGTGGTCTGCACGGGATACTCCGCGGCCCCGCTCCTGAAATCGAGCGTGACTCTCGTGGCGTCGATGAACGCTGTGATCTTATAGATGCCAGCGTTCAACCTGTTTGCATCCGCTACGACCAACCAGTTGTTCACCATACCAGCAGTGAACCCCGATGCCACGGTGTCCCTGAAGTCCTTGTCGGTACCGCTGATGTTGAACTCTCCATCCGTACCGCTCGATACGCTTGTCAGGAAGTCTTCATCGTTAGCACCGTTGGTGTAGTTGGTGAAGCCACATATCCGAACCAGGAACCAGGCCAGACACTTGAGGAAGAACGGTGTGCCTGTCGATTCACCTGAGTTGGTATCCTTCACTTCTCTTAGCCAGCAGGAAGCCACGTTACACCTCTCCGTTTGAAAAGCCAGGCCAGTTGACGACAATCCCGTCGTGCACCATCATGCGGTTCCTCGTGCCCCCTACCGACAGCACCATGAGGGAATGGGACTCGCGGTACTCGTATCTCCAGTCGAGATAAGGATCGGTCGGCAAGGCCCTCATCGTCCAGTGGCCCTTCATCTTGCCCAGTAGGGCGTACTCATTGATTTCGTTCTGCGGGTCTGTGATGAGGTACGTCCCGTCAAACAACTCGAGCTTGTTCCCCAGGCGGCGGTTGTTGTGCACGGGATCGAAGTCGACGTCCACCACAAACGCCTCAGCGTAACCGTAGTAGCTCATGTCCACCATGTGAGCCAACTTCTGCTGATTCGACTTCACATCCCAGTAGCGGGCCATGAGGTACTTCTGGGGTGGGACGTTGGTATCGAAAGCCCGGCCAAAGAAGTCGTACCCGGTACCCACGTAGCCGACATCCGCCGGCCCACAGAACACCGTCTTCTCGATCTCCTCCCGGCCGGCCTCCGTCTCCGTCAACCTGGCCACGATGAAACCATCCGGGCTGGGTTCATACTCCGTTAGGCCGCAGTCCTGTTGGGTTCGCCAGAAGTGGAACCACTCACCGTCGTAGTCCGCTTCTATATACATCTTGTTCCACCCACTACCGTTCGCCTCGACATACGAGAACGCCGGGCAGTCACCGCCGGCGATGCTCCCCAAGATCCTGCTCCACTGACCATCAGGGCTCATCTGGAACTTCACCGCATGGTAGAACCCGCTCGTGTGCTGCACCTGCAAAGCCCACTGGGTGGCGTGCCTTGAGCGCAAGCGTACATAGTCACCGTCAGCAGGGAGGTCCTGGTCCTCACCGATAATCCACCAACTTAGCCCTGACGCTGAGGTTGGGAACTCTATCGGTGACGTGGCGAAGTCAACCTCAATCTGGTTCGCGCTGACTACCTTAGTAATAAGGTATAGACCAGCGTTCCCCGGGTTGCTGTTGTCAGCTACAAGGAGCCAGCGGTGATAGTCGTCCTGGACGAAGGAGCCTGCCACGCTGTCGGTGAAGGTCCAGTCAGAGTTGGTGAGCGCGCCATCGGAGCCCGACTTTACGGCATCGGTGAAACTGCCACCCCCCGACCAGTTCTCTGACTGGAAAGTGAAACCCAACACGTGTTGCATAAAACACGCGATGGCCTTCGCCGGCCACCCCTGTTTCGACGCGGCGTTGAGGCGTACAACACTGAAGGACAACCTTCTCATCCAACGACTAGCCATGATTAACCTCCACCTGCGGAATCCCAGGATGTGTAAATGAACCAGTTACGCGCACCATTCCAGGGAAACAGGAGACCCCCCGCCATGTGCGCCCACCAATCCGATCCCACCTTGAAGAGTGCGAAGTGCTGCGTGTGATGGTTGGTGTAGTAGACATCCCGCAGCGTACCTCGGTACTCCATGTGACCACTAGTCCGGGACTCCAGGACAAGCTTCGCACGGTACTGCTTCCCGCTGTACTGGCTCCACCTGCGCCGGTGGTTGGCCATCCAGTTCCAGGCATCGGTGTTGGTAGGTACCACTGGTGCGTTGAGGTAGTAGACCAACGTGGTGGTCTCATCGTAGGAGAGCCCCGCGACACCATATGCCCAAGTGTTGTCGCTATGTTGCCACGGGCCGATCGGGTCGTACCACTCGTAGCGGAACCTGCCGGCGCCCACTACCACTGGCTTCGGATCTCTGTCGGGGTAATAGGTATCGATCTCGCCGGCGAGGGTATAGTACCAGTGCAGGTATCCGTATCCGGGCATCGTCCAGCCTCGGTGCACCACCCGCAGATTGTACTCATCAGCCTCGGCCCAGCAAACCACTCGCGACT
>Ga0180434_10000190_pt1 | contig 95380 bp, 138 predicted proteins | sample SS_ome_7_FD_132453 | JGI IMG/M metagenome (GOLD analysis project Ga0180434, IMG submission 132453) | Hypersaline lake sediment archaeal communities from the Salton Sea, California, USA - SS_1_D_2 metaG | ecosystem: Environmental > Aquatic > Non-marine Saline and Alkaline > Hypersaline >... | reverse complement strand
GTGCCTTGGCAGCTTTTTTCTTAGCCTCCACCTTGCTCATACCCGTCGCGCTGGCAGTCCATCGTCCCATGCGGTCAAAGTAGTGGACGCTCCAATAACTTGACCCGTCTTTCCGCAAGCCGCGAAACGGGTCCACTGCGGCCAGTGCCATCTCGCACTCAAATAGAGCTGGCATCACGCGCCTTTTCCCTTCTTTGCCCATTGCAAACTGGCAGCAAAAGTTTCCCATCCATGCTCTGGACAACGTCCCTCACCGACTTCATCGCATGAACACTTCCCTCCAGACATCCCGCTCTTTGCGTAATCAAGGAACTTCAAGAGATTTATGCACGCCCTGCCCCGGTTCGCCTCATCTTGATCCTCGTCATCCACGCCCGCTTCGATTTCCGGCATTTGGGACAACAGACACACGGCATCATCGATTACCTCCAATGCCAGCCTCAAACGCTCGTAAAGGAAAAGGACATCACACAAAGGGCACTCAACACGATTCCACGCCTTGATGTGATCTTCGCAAATTCCTAGTGGTTGTTTTGTCTGGTGCACATTGAGCACGTCAACAACCTCGTTATCAGGGAACTCTTCCCGGTACATAGCTATGTCGTATGCCTCTTCCTCAAAGTCTTCCTCAATAAAATACAATCCTGGTTTTTTGTCATAGACCAAATACCACTTCGCTTGTCCGCTTATGTTTGCGTGTACCCAATAATATTTCATCATTACTCCCCTCCTGCTAACCGGCGCTACTCAAGTTTGAGTCCGTGATGGGTTCTATAAAATCATAACGAGAACAGGTTCTCTGGTAATACTTTGCACGGTCGTAGCTGTAGTTCTTGTAGCAGTAGTGTCCAAACGGAGATGCAACTGCCAACCATGCCTTTGTCGCTGTCCACCAAGACCCACCTAGTGCACGGATCATTCGATAGAACAGTCGGTTGGAATTCCTAAAGCTCATTGCGTGGGTGACAAAATTGTAATCGTGAACCAAGGATGGAGCAATTAGTCGAAGATCGTCATTGTCCACTAATCCCCTCAACTTCTTGGGAACAGACGCCAAATCAGTCAAGAAGGATATCGCAAACTGGTATTCGTAACCATATAAAGATCCGTCGTGGTGTTGGTCAACAATCTTCACATCCAGGGGCTCATTAACGATCCATACCTGGTCTGTCTCCAAACCCCACTCGCGCAAAGTCTTCAGGGTTACCCCTGTTCCGTACCGTCTCAGGTCGTTGTTGTTCCTAACCCTGGTAAACGAATACTCACCCTTGATTCGGATCTCCATGTTATTGTTTCCGGTTACTCATCCTCGGATAACCACAGATCGGGATGTACCCTGGAAAGTTATCACAGGCAGCAACCAACTGTCGACAAAGTTCCTCCGTGGTGTCCTTGTCGCTGTATCTGACTCCCATGTCATCTAATGAAGTGGTAATTTTTTTTCTTCGTTTTGCTTCCGATTCCTGGATGACCTTGGCCTGCGGTTTTACCCGGTTTAGTCTCCTCGCTGACTTCTTTCTGTTTTTGACCCAACGTCTTTTCATTGCTTGTCTCCCTGTAATATATCCATGCTGTTTCAACCAAACACATTTTTTTTAGATCGTCCAGGTAAAGCAAGTCCTGGGCAATGCTTTCCTGTAGAATCTGCCGCCTTTCGAGAATGTCCGCCTTTTCGTCCAACAAGACACTTCTCTGTTCCAGCAATTCTTCATACTCCTCGAGAACCCGCTCCTGCCCCTCTTGGGTGGATATCCACTTCAAATAGAGTTGTCGGGTAGTGGCAACCATGGCCACGACGGTTATGCTCAGGACTGTTATCAGTATTTCCCTATAGTACATGCTGACAACCCTATTATCCATTCATGATCCGTTTTTTAAATTCCTCAATCATCAACTCGGAAGTAGACTTGTTGGAATTGTTACTATTAAAAAGCCCTGCCTGCCTGTGTTCGTTGCTCCCTGTCTCAATCCACGTTTTCACCCCCTGTGGCAAATACACCTTTTCAGTCCCTCTGGTGATGGCCACATAAAGCAGATTCATTTCCTCCTCGGGCAAGTACCCTTGCACCTCCAGGTGGTGGTCTATGGCCGTCTCGAAGTCGCTGGCTATCTGCACAATGGGAAATTCCATGCCTTTGGCCTTGTGACCCGTGGCGTATACTAGATCCCCATACCTTTCCCCAACGTCCCGTTCCTTAACATCCTTCATAATGTATGGAATCCGTCCCTTGTACTCCTCCACCACTGTGCAGGCTCCTTGGAGTTCGAGGCTCTTGATCTTGTCGGCGTAATCCTTCAGGGTTTCAAAGTCATCAAAAGATTTTATAACCGGATCCTTTATCCAATCCACCTGACCGGAATACAGGTTGTAGACGTCTAGATAGGTTTGAAACCGATAGCTCTTATGAGTTCCACCCACATAGCCCAGGGTGTGTTTCGTGTACTCGCACTCATAGGCCGATGACTTAAAGATCAGGGCGTTGCCCCTAGCCAGTATCGTGCGGTTCTCCGTGGGTGTCGCCGTCGAGATCTCCGTGGACAACGTATCCAGCCCCCTGAGAGGTTTATCCTGCCCCCTGTGTCGTCGTAGCAGGGTTGACGCTAGTTGAGCCACGTCCGGTCCAAATCGGAAGCTCTGTGTCAAATAAAACGTCTCACAGTCCCCCACAAGCCCCAGGGCATCAATGGCACCCCGCCAACCGTAGATCGCCTGGAAGGGATCACCCACCACCACCTTCCGCCCCTTTTGATTGGACACAATGTCCCAGACGCATGGTGTGGTGTCCTGGGCCTCGTCGAGCATTATGTAATCGAAGTCCAGCACCGGTCCCGATAACTGATACAACTTCAGGTAGCCGTCATGGACCATGGGTATCGAGTTCGGAGCCAGGCTTTTCATGCTGTCCCAAATCCCCCTGGCCATGTCCACAAGAGGTGGCATCGGTTTGTCCTCCTCTTCGTAGTACTCGATCACGTTCTCGGGTATGTGTTCCGGTCCGATATCCTCGTCTGCAGATGATAGATATTTCTTGACAACTTCAAACGCGAAGTTAGCCACCACCACACTTGCCCCCAGGTACCGGGCAACCCTCCACACTGGTACATTGGCCTCAAGGAGCTCGGCGTCTCGATACTGTCCGCCATAGGCTCGATAAGCCAGGGAATGTGTCGTCCGGCTCATCACGTTCATGGGCATTTTGCGCTCAGCCTCTAACTGGATAGCCTTGTTAAAAGCTGCGTACAGCATCCGATCCCCTGGTCGAGCCTCGGCATAACGTTGGAGGGTAAATGTCTTTCCGGTACCGGCAAACGCGGTCACAACCAATGGCCGGCCGGGTTCCGGGGTCGCTGCAATGATGTCTTGCTGTTCCTGTGTGAGATTCATTTATTCACCTTGATCATGGCCTGGGCAAACCTATCATGAAACCATCTACGAGGCGGATAGTCGTTCAAATCCGGCTGCTCATTCTCACGAAGCTTGAACGTTAAACCATGCAGGGTCCAACCTTTAGCCAATTTTTCATTGACCTTTTCGGATAGTTCATCTGCTGTCCCCGTCAGAATTATATATTCCATGCTACACTCCAACGGCTTTGTTATAGGCGTTGACGGCTTCAGCCTTGTCCTTGCCCTGGTACACCTCCACCGAGCCCCTGAACACAACCAGCGTGCCGTCCAAGCATGAATAAAGTTTCACCTCCTTTTCAACCCAGATGTTTTTCTCTGTTTTGAAATGAAAAAGTAACAACATTGCTTCTTCCGCCATTCTGTCAAATTTCTCCACAGTTAACGGCATCATTTTTAATTGGCTCATGTCTTCTGTCTCCTCCCACCCCTTTTAAATTAGCGGGGACGCTCTACCGGACTGAGCTACCCTCCCCCATTACCCACCGGATGAGGGGCCGGATTTGAACCGGTGACCTTCCCCTTGTTGCGGGGGCCGGACTTGAACCGACGGCCTTCAGGTTATGAGCCTGACGAGCTACCACTGCTCCACCCCGCAAAAAGAAAGGACCCTGCTGGTCCTTCTCTTTAAAATACACCACCGTGATTCCACGTCAACCTAGTAATGGTGACTACTTGCTTTGTTACAGTAGTCAAAGTCATCACAATAGCTCGGTGTCTGCTTCTGTACCAGAATCGACCGATAACCAGTCATCATCCAATAACTGAACCCAAGCACCTCGGATACCTTGTCCGCTATCTGCTCGGCTACCTCGATATCCGGAGTGCCATCTTCCTCTGTTACCCTTACTTCAACTTCTGTTGTGCTGTTGATGGCGATATCAATGGTCACCCAGGTGTGATCAGGCCCTAGCAACTGCTTTTGCCCTGACGTGATACCTGCCAAATCCAGTGCTCTTCTTATTTGTTTTTTGGTCATTTTATCCCCGCCTTTGTCTTCTGTATCCCCTGTCATATTTATATAATACCACTTTTTAACAGTTAGTCAACGCCTAAATCACACTTTTTTTATTTTTTTATGCTGCGTTATCCCTAACCATTCCCTCCACCGGTTGAGGGGGAACCGCATTGCCAGCAAGTGAGATCTGAGCTGTCTTAGTCAACGGCTTTCCCTTGAACCACGGATCGATGACATAATTCTCGGGAAATCCCTGGGCTGCAAAGAGCTCATGAGGTTGAAGCATTCTCATACCTATGTCCACGATCCGGTAGGGGATACCCTTGACCAAGACCAAAGCTAGGTGCTGTCCCTGCCCCGTTATGGTGTGCACTGGCCCACGCAGGCTGTGACCAGTGGTGGTTCCGTAGTACTTGGACATGAAAGCATAGGTCACCGAATGGTGGTCAACTGCTGTGACGGTACCGATAGGTCTCTCCACCCCATGTCCCACGACACCCCCATAATGCTTATTGAGAAACGCGGCAATAATGGCGTGTTTTGCTCCACCGGCTACCACGGTACCCAGTGGCCTTTCGATATTTAGGGCCCGAGGGTTCTGTCCAGGTCTCTCCCCGTATCCGGTTTGAATCATGGTGGCAGCCACTAGAGCTGTCTTGCCGCCACCACCGGCCATCACCGTCGGCGCCGGTTTGTCCAGCCCTTGCCCCACCGACGACTTGAAGTATCTGGATAAAAACGCGGCTACCATGGTCTGTCGGTCTGGTTGCTCGAGCAAAGCCAACTGTCCTGTCGGCCTGCCCACCCCCCCGGGAACAATGAATGGTGAATCTGTCTCCACCACATACCGTCGGATCCCCTCACCGATCCTCCTGAGCGTGTTGTGAACCAGTGGTGGGTTCCGGTCAAATATACTGGGGCACGACAATGACCAGTCAATGATTTTTGATGCCGGGATCCATTTCTCCGATCTCCCCTCACCGTGTGTCGGTGTTGGCCATACCACCGAATGACCGTCTCTCCTGGCGATCAGGAACAGTCTCTTTCGGGTTGTTGGCGTACCGTAGTCGGCGCACACAAGGGATTTCACGTCCACCTGGTATCCAAGGTCCGACAACCTAGAAACGAATCTGTTGAACGTCTCACCGGCTCGTGATTTGATAGGGTATCCTTTTTTGTTTAGTGGTCCCCAGGTAGAGAATTCCTCCACGTTCTCAAGCATGATCACCCTCGGTCGTACCTTCTTGGCCCACCGGATCACAACCCACGCTAAACCACGGATCGATTTTTTACGGGGCTTCCCTCCCTTGGCTCTGGAGTGGTGTGTACAATCTGGGCTAAACCACGCCAACCCGACAGCCCTTCCACCGCAAGCCTCGACTGGGTCCACCTCCCAAATGTTTTCGCAATAGTGTCTCGTTCTCGGGTGGTTTGCCCTGTGCATGGCGATAGCCTCGGGACTGTGGTTGATGGCGATATCCACCGGGCGCCCTATAGCGGTCTCAATACCTGTTGACGCTCCACCTCCGCCAGCAAAATTGTCAACTATCAATTCCCCCTCAAATGCTGCTCTGATAATCGGCGGCCTAGGCATTGCTATTCTCGGTGCTAATTTCCATTCTTAGTTGCCCTTCGTCGCCTACCAGGTAGGGATCCTCTTCACCAAGTCGGTAAACTTCAAAAGCACCCGTGGGCCATTCGTGAACGTAAAAAAGATCGGTGTTCCTCCAAACAAGATAGGATTTTCTACCAAGTGGGCCTTTTGCTATGTGGGCGATACCAAAACTCCCCCACAGACCCGGTATTTCCATTTTTCCTATCACTGGCAAGGTCACAGTGACGTCGAGCCCAAGAACCTCGTCTATTTTCGTGTCAAACGTATCAGGGCATTCGGTCGCTTCAACCACTGAGGGGTGGTCTGATTCGATAACCACCCGGTCCCCCTTATCTTCCACCTTTATACCGTCCCGGTGCTGGTCCACGGTCTCTTCTAGTGCTTTCACAACGTTATCAGCCCCGCTCTCAATCCTGCTCCTGAGAACCTCCCTGGCTTGCTCCTCCAGTCTAAAATCAATACTCACTCCCCCGTAGTAGTTCACGTCAAAGTAATCGGTCATGCTGTCGGATCGGTCGTAGTTGTAATCGTCGTGAAAACCCCGGAGCATATCAAGAATCCTTTGGGTCTCAGGTTCATACCTTGGTATGTTGGCCGGGTAGGGATCGTGCGGGTGTTCCATTTCCCACCTGATAAATTCTTCATTAAAGATCTTGGTGTCGAGCTTGGTGATCGTCATGTCGATTGCGTGATCCCAGGTCACCTTTCTCATTCTCACGGATACCCTCAGATCCTGGGGTAGGATCCCGTCCTTCTTGGCTTGCTTAATGTTGTTTCGGATAATCTGTGTGATCTGTTTAGTGGTTAGGCTCTTGTCGTATTTTTTGCCCTGTGTTCCCCTTTGCATTTTATTCCCCTTCCCTGGTTTGTAAAATGGCTTTCATGGCGGCTTCTCTGGATCCATAGTAGCCAAGCCTGATCCACTCGTGGTAGCCCTTGTTTTGATCAAATAAACCACGTATCTCGGCAACAAATGCTTTGCTATCAGCATCGTGCCAGATTGATTCCGTTTTTCTTAGTTTGTTGCCTGTTCCCATGATATCCTCCCGTGTCCTATTTTTAGTTATCCCCTTGGGACATCCATTCCATTGCGGCATCCACGGCTTCGTCATAGTGCTTATAAAATTCGTCGTAGCCTAAAATCTGCTCTGCTTTTTTCAACTCGTTTTGTGTTACCGGGCTAGGTACTGCTTTTCCAAATTCGCATTCGATACTTTGTCTTCCGGCCAGTGTTGCTATAATAGTTGCCATTGCTGGTGTCATTTTGTGCTCCTTGGTGTCTTTTGTGTCCCTTGTCATATTTATATAATAACACATTGTCGGGTCTTGTCAACTACTTTTTTTATTTTTTTATGATTTTTTTTAACAGGCTATTTTCGGAATCTTATCGGCAACTTACCTGTCAACAGGTAGTCTTTTTTCTCATCCATGGTGAGTTGAGCAAGCACATTTTCCTCGGCTGCATCACCCAAAGTCTCATCGGCCGCCCCCAGAGCCCGTTCTCCGAGCCTTACGAGGTGGTCATGGGCTCTAACCTGGGCATCAAACGCCAACGACGGGTAGACCTTAACCGGTATCAGATCCCCATGCTCGTCCCGCTGAAAGACCAGATTACCGTCGGCATCCTTAACCGGCTTCCCGTCCTTGTCCAACTGAACCTCGTACCGCTGTTTCGCCGCCTCCCTGGCCTTGTGCTGGGATAATACCCGGTGCAAGCGTAACTCAATCTCCGATGTCCCAAGAGCCTCCTCTACCTGCGATAGGTACTTGGCGCGAAACTGGGCCAATGTAAGCTGACTCAGTGCATTGGCCTTCTGGTCTATCTTCTTGGCCTGCTCCCTTATCGAGGGCATTCCCTGTTGTGGTACTCCTACATTAATGTACTTGGTAGCCGTGGACTTGGCCACACCGGCGTCCTTCGATGCTTGTAGTATACTCCGGTGCTTTATCCAGGACGCAAGCAATAGATCGTACTTCTCCATGGTGATCCCTAACCAAGACCGGTTTTGGGTTACCTTTTGGACACCCTTCTTGCCGCCCTTGGCTCCCTTTTGGGACGTCTTCTTCTTCTGGCCTTTCTTCCCCACTTAAACCTCCACCCCCTCTACAGGCTGATTCAGCCTTTGATTCTCGATCTCGAAATAGAGATTGTCAAAGAGGAGTTTTTCTAAATACTGAGACATAGTCATGCCCAGCCGCTCCGCCACCGCCTTCACCACCCGTTTATCCTCGGGCCGGACTCGTATGTGAAGCTGATCTGTTTTATTTCTTTTCTGTGTACACATAATCTCACTCTACCACGGATTTGGGCACCCGTCCAAATTATGTGTTTTCTAGGTCGTCCAGGTTGATCTCCCCTTCACAGTGCGGACAGCAAATAATCCGAGCACCTCCACCCTCCCCCGTGGGGCCCGAGTCCCCATCCTCGTCACCTGAGTTTGGTGGTGGCACCCGTTTCTGTTCAAAGGAACTCCAGTCGAAATTCAGAAGATCTGAAAATCCTTTTAGCTCTGTCTCATCATAGGGCATGGTCTCGACAAGATCCGCTAGGTCGAACTCGGCATCGGCAGCAAAGCCGAGTTCGTGGATTATCGACGCCAACGCCGTCCGGTCACTGTTAAACCTGGTTTCGTTGGTCTCCACCGCTACCCGCTTCGCCTCCTGCTCCGATACAGGACCCAGATTATAACATATGCAGGTCTTGAATTTGAGATCTAGAAAGGAATCGACACGGTGGTTCCCGTTGGCTACTTCAAACTTCCCCCCGTCTACCTCTCGGACGATGATGTTTTCTATCTGGCCGTTTCTCCTGATATTGGCCGTCAGCGTCGCCGCCTTCTCTTCATCATCCTCTTTATAGTTCCAATCAGCCTTGACCAGTTTTTTGGTGGGTAATTGTACCCACCCCTTTTTCGTTATTTTTGCCATGTGACCTCTATCCTCTGATCTTTCTCCCACGGGAAGTCTAGCCATTTGTCCTTTGAGATCTCTTCCGCCCAGTAATCCGGGATGAATATCGAGCAATCCTTTTTGTAAAGCACCGCTGTTGTGATGGATTTTGGGTGCCAACGATGGATCCAGTACACCGCTGACTCCATTGTCTTACCACTGTCCACGAGATCGTCGATTAGCAAAATCGTTTGGCCTTCAAGATGTTTGGATTCTTTGAGCACGTGGGCCGGTAAGGTGGGTCTATTTCCCGCATAGCTCCACACACAGAACGTGTCTATTTGTCTTTGTCCAGTAATCTGGGCCAAGAGACATGCCGGTACCAACCCCCCACGAGAGATCGTCACGTACCAATCAAATTCAAGCCCCTGTATTTGTTGGGCTATTCGTTCCATGTGATCCCCCTGGTTTTCCATACCTTGGTGATGTATTTCTCATACTCCATCATGACCCGGACATTGTGGATACGCCGGTTCAAATGCTGAGAACCGTCTTTGTATAATCCGTCTACGAGATCGGGGTACATACATTTCTTTCCCAATTTATCCCAGGTAGTGTTCTTGAGTTGATGATTCTCGAAGGTGAGCACCCTCCCCATGCCCCCTCCCATAATAGCCGCGGTGCTGTCACAGGAATAAAACGGATACCGCTCGAGTGCCCATTGGGCCGTGACACCAAAAGCGTGAACTTTAATGGGAAAATAATCCCTGAGAATGCTCCAACTGCTGTCAAAGAACGCTTCAAGTTTCTCACGGCTACTGGCATATTCTACAGCCCCACCGAGGGCAATGTACTTCACACCGTCATCACAATACCGCTTGAGTTCGTCCAAGGGTTCTCCGTAGTGGTAACAAGGTACCGGATCAACCCCCATCTTCTTCATAATGTCGTAGTTTTCACGGGTACCTTCCCAGTCACCAATAACATCCAAGGCAGCATAACAAAACAGTTCCGATTCGTTCTTCTTTATAAATTCCACATACTCACGGATATCGATAAGCACGCCCCGTGTGTACGCCGAGAAAGCCCCCGAATCCAAAAACAATTTCTTGTCAGGTAAATTGGGGTTCAACCAAAAGTCCCAGGCTCCCTTTATTTTATCAATATCTGCATACGAAAGAAGCCGGTGGCGTAGCCCAGATCCGATCGACTTTTCCAGAGCCTTGCTCATTTCACCGTCACCTATTGGAGCCGCGGCAAAGTAAAATAATCTTTCACACCCCTCATCTTTAGTACTGTTCGCAATAGCGGTGCCTGCACAGAACAGTCTCATTTCGGCCTCTCTTACCTTTTCCGGTGTTCCGAAATGGGTATCAGCACAAAACAGGCGCATTTCTGATCTCCATGTTCTGAGTGCTTGACCGGCATTAAACACCAGCATCCGTCATTACCGGATCCCTGTGTCCATTCCGCTCGAACGCTGTTTTTCGCATGTAACACGGCCCGCACACACCACAATGCTTTTCTCCATCCCCGTAGCAGGACCAGGTGAGCTCGAAAGGCACATTCAACTCTAACCCCTTCTTCACTATCTCATGCTTCATCAGCGTTGCCAGTGGTTGAAGTAGCTCGATTTTTATTCCGTTCTGGGTAGAGTATGGCAGGATCGCATTGAATCTATTTCCAAATTCCTCCTCGTTATCTGGATAAGCACCGGACTCCTCTAGGTTTCCACCGAACGCAATATATCCGTAATGATTTGTCTCGGCGTAAGCCGTGAGACATGACAACATAAGAAGATTCCTGGCCGATACCCAGTCCACCGCATATTCCGCCCCGGTAATCCCGTTTTTTCCACTGTCAAACCTGCCCTCAGTAATACTGCCGGCCATAACCCCAGTGGGCAATTGAATGATCGCCATTTCAAATCCACCGTGAGCAGCGATTTGGCGGACCCTTTCCACCTCCCGATTCTCTGCTAGACAGTTATACAGAAAGTGAGCAAGACATACCTCGTAACCCTTCTGTCTCAACATGTAAGCCACGGTCACGGAATCGAGCCCACCAGAACACGAAACCACCACGCGGCGGGGTTGATCGGTCGGCAAAGCCCTTGTCGCTGCAATCGCCAATGAGCTCCCGTCTACTACGGCAAGGCTGTAAGGTTGAAATGCTACAGGGTAGGAGTCTGGCGGAAGCATGTACGCCTGAGAAGCAAACATCCACCCACCACACCGATCCGTCCAATAGATCGGTTTATAGTTGGCCGCCAAGTAAAGATCCCGCCCCTGAAAAAATGCCAACGCATAGGATCCCTTTATTTTCTCCAGTCGCTTTAGAAATTCAAACGAATTAGAACACCCAGGTAACAGGTCGCCAAGAACCATGGAATCGATCTTATATTCTCCAAACTCCTTGTCATTGGCTATCACCCCGTTATGAACGACTCCTTTGTAAGGTTGCAGATTATCGGGAGTAGAAACGACTTCGGTGGTGGGTATTGCACGGAAGTTACCTACTACACGATCCGCGGTCATTAGCTTCTCGACTATCCCTGGGTCCAGTTCCCCCAGCCCCCGGTATTCCTCTTCATCTATCCAGAACCCCCACCCATCTCGGCCCCTGTCCCGTGCATTTATTACGACATGAGCCTTTAATTCCAGATCAATGTCTTGCCCCCGTATCCACCCAAAAATAGAACACATGTCTACTTCTCCCCCGCAAAAGCCAGGAACTCTGCCCGAGCCGTTCCGTCGTTTAGCAATTCTCCACGCAGGGCGCTCGTGGTCATTATCGATTGCTGTTTCTCAACTCCCCTGGCTACCATACACAGATGCTTGCCACGAACGACTACACCGACGCCACTGGCTCCGCTGAACTTCTCCACAGCGTCCGCTATCTGCTTAGTCATTCTTTCTTGTATCTGCAGGCGCCGAGCGTACACCTCGATCACTCTGGCTAACTTACTAACCCCGACAACCTTCCTGCTGTCCCCTGGGATATATCCAACATGAACAGTCCCGTAGAACGGGATCATGTGGTGTTCACAGGTGCTCCAGAACTCCACCGGTCCCAACATAATCATTTGGTCATAACCTTCGTCTGAAAAATTGGCTTTCAGGACCTTTTCTGGATCTTCCCGGTAACCTCCATATAATTTTTGCCAGGAACGGATCACCCGATCAGGTGTGTCCCTTAATCCCTCTCTCCCTGGATCCTCTCCTATGAATTTGAGTATGGTCTTTACCGCGTTCTTCGCCTCTTGTACCTCGACCGACATGTATCCTCCTATTTTAGATTCATCCAAACGTGTGTTTGAGGTATGATCCGCCACTCCTCGCCGTAAGCCTTGCGCCTCCGTCGAACTATTCTCAAAGCCTTCTCAGCTCCCTTTTGTACTGAATCATCCCGCAGTCTCCAGTTCTCAGGACTCAAAGTCACTGGCTGTAGAACCAAATCCTTGCGAGATCTCTCCTCACAGGCGCTCTTAGCTATCTCACTAAAACGTTGTCCCACTATGGGTCCGTTCTCGTCAACAAGCACCTTCACGCACGTGGCTGCTCTAAGCAGACGATGGGACACAGGTACATCTTTCGGAGATACCACCATCTCCTCGCAGTTTAAGAGCTCCTCCAGTTCAATCTTCATCTTCTTCTGGGTGTCCCTGGCTCCGTTGGTCTCGATACAGATCACATAGCCCGCACCGAATAACGCTGTAAGAAGATCGGAATCTACATGGAGCAATGGCTCTCCACCGGTAAGAACAACCCGATATCGGAAATGCTTTACCCCTGGGATCAACCGATCGACCCTTTGTAGGATCTCCTCCCCTGTCATCCAGGTTACATTCGTCGCACCGTTCTCATCACAGAATGAGCAGTTTAGGTTGCACCCAGAAAACCGTATAAAAACGCAGTCCTGACCCACACTAGGCCCTTCGCCCTGTATCGACCGAAAGATCTCTCTGATTAGATACTTCTTCATCGGTCTAATACCCCCGTTGCCAAGCAGCGAATGCCTTGGCCGTCTCCCACACCTCGACACGATGTACTATCTTATCGAATCCCCTGTAGTATAATTCTTCCTGAATCATACTGGCTAGAAGGTCTGCCATGTACTCAGCGGTCGGCTGCTCGAGCGTTCTAAAAATACGAAACTCCCTGTCGCTGTTGTCTACGGTCAACTGCTTGAGCCACTGAACCAGAGGGTCATCACACCACAGGATCAGAGCATGATCCCAGGGAACCACCGGTTGACCCTTGAACTTGCCTACCTCAAGAATGTCTTTCATGATGCTCGACAGATCCTTGAAGTCCATAACCATGCCAGTGGCCGGACCTTCTGTTTGGGTATTGCCACCAAGTGTCACCACCACTTTGTAGCTGTGACCATGGAGATTCCAGCACGCACCCTCATGACAGGGGAGCCTGTGAGCAGCTTCAAATCTAAATTCTTTTGTTATAAATACCATTTGCCCTCTCTTTCTAGTAGAACCACCGGTCTCGAACCGGACGGACTGGCTGGACACACCGTTTGCCCGTGTCCCCGTATGGACTGGCCCTAATCTGACTAAACTGTCTCTTTCTCCTTTTCTTTGGGCTTTTGAGGTGACACAGAGCTCTTTGAATCGGACATCATGGTTCCGCGTTCATCCTGAAACGCCTGTACTAGGGTTCTCTCGGCAAGCCCCAGATCCTTCACCTTGAATATTCTGGCCGCAGCCCTGCCTAACAAAATCACCTTGTCCCGCTCGGTCATCGTTCCACCATCCACTTCGAGCTTCCCGTCTTTAAGGGTTATCGATACCGCCTTCGATGTCTCGACCGGTGTCGTCATCTTCTTGTCTTTGTCCTTCGCCATCTTGGCCTCCTTCTTCTTCGATTTGTTTTATAAGTTTCTCCAGCTCTCTGCGAGCGTGTTTTTTATTTATAGCATAAAATGTAGATCTGCTTGGCAGTATTAAAAGAGTGACCCCTTCGAGCCCAGCCATTTCTGCGGCCCTGTTGAATATGTTTCGGACGGCATCTGTTAGTCCCCCAGGTTGATCATGTCGGGCTATTATCAGATCCCCCGGTTTGACTTTATGAACAGCCTTTAGGTTCCTGAACCACTCTAAAAGTTCCTGTGTTTCTTGGTCTTCGGTCTCCCCTCCCATGGAACTATTCCTTTCTGTTGAAACAGGTGATAGTTAAACCTCCGCGAATTTTCTCAACCCTCTGAATAGTCACCTTAGCCTGGTTGTTATGGCTCAAGTTGACTGTTAACTTGGAGCCGACCCCCACAATTCCCTCTTCTTCTCTAACCCTGGCTTCCAGTTCATGGTATTTATCCCTCCACTCCTCTGTTTTCTCCATCGCCTCCCGTCGTCGATTATCATAGGCGTCCCGCTGCTGGGCGATCTCCATTACCTTGACTTCCAGTTCGGTTATCTGTTCCAGGGCTTCTTGGTACTTCTTTTCATCCATTTCTCTTTGCTCCTTCCAGTAATTCTGATAATGCGCCACCTGGCCTTCAATGTCCAGCGGTTCCCCCTTTAAGTGGCGCTGAAATGAAGTCAAAATCAGGCCGGACATGTCGTCTGCATGGTGAAGACCAAGGCCAACCATGTATTTGTGTAATTCAGTCTCCTGCTTATTATATTTCTCTGGCCAATCCTCTGCCCACCATAAGCCCCAATTATTTCGAAGCATACGACCAAGCCCGTGGTGCCACTCACACGTATCGGAGTTCTTAAAATCATCGAGAACGCTCTTTCCGGTCTTCTCGGCCATCTCCTTGAGGACAATAAAACACTCCTTTAGGTTGGTAGGTATTTTGTTATTCGACATTGCTTCCCTCCTAAAAAAAACAGGTGGGTTCGGTCCATAAGCACACCGAAAGCCTGCGTACATGTAGTCAACATCTCATACAGTGCGAGTTTTTCACCTCGCTGCGTCCTAGCCTTTGACGTCTCTATAACCAGGCACCCACGGCGGGACATACCGGATTCGAACCGGTACCATCTGGCTCGACAGGCCAGCGCCCTACCATTAGACCAATGTCCCATTTTTACCCTGTGTCCTCCTCAGTACGGATTCTGATACTAAAATCACCCGACACACCATCCTCCTTAGTACCACATTTTGGACAATGTTTGGGAACAACATTGGTCTGGAGATCGTGTCCACATCTCAGACACACCAGAAACGTAACCTCGTCGGGTTCTTCCCCCAAGACCTCCCCCATGGCGTCCTCATGAATAAACTCAACTCTGCGTCCAATAGGGTCGTGAGTATACCACCGGATCGGAATTCCCTTACTCTTGGCATACTCGATCTCTCTCCTGGTACTCTCACCAATGTAATCACCCTTGTTGACCACAAACACCTCTCCGCCATCCTTGTGCTCTGGTATCAGGTCAATTTTTGATAGGTGCAGGGCATCCATCTTGTCAGCGACTCCCTCGTATTCGGCTATGTGGTGAGAGGCCGACTCATACCACCATGGCAACAAATGAAGACCCAAGGTGACGGCGCCCTCATCCCTCTCTAGAAACCAGGCACAAACTGCCATCTCCTGACAGAACCGAGAAGAACCACATAGGACGACTAGTTTAGGCATTTGGTTACTCCTTGTTCTCTATTATCTGTATACTTAATCCACAGCCTGCGTCCTTAGGTGGTATCAATTTTAGATCGTCACCTTCAAACCTGGCATCCCAGCAGGTTTGCCACCGCACCTCATCTACTATCTCCACCTTGGTCATATTTTTTTTGGCCACCACCCACACCTGTTCACCCCCCAATTCAACTGACAACGAAAAAAGCAACCTCCGGTTCTCCCTGATGGCGTGGTGCGGACAATCCCCCTTGTTACCGTCAACGAAATCACAAGTGCCACCCTTTTTGCGGCAATCCCCTTGCTGGCTCTCGTATAGACAATAGTCGTACTCCTCGACCACAATGTGACACCCACCACTCCTCAAATTCTCCATGTGCCCTTTTAGTTTATTCAGAGACTTCTCTGGGATTTTATACTCAGTACACGGTATCGCCATCCTGGGGTGTTTCACGAGTTCTCCAATTAGATGTCCCAAGTAGGACAAAACCTGAGCACAATTGAATACACCTGGTCTGTCGTCCCTTGTTTCATCCGTCAATGCCTCCACCATCTTCTCGACGGCCACCGGAACATCCAGTTCCCGCTCGTCATCGGGCTGGGGGAGCTCACCATACTGCCACCTCCACAACTCCACCCGAGCCCAACTGTGAAAAGGATTGTCTTTGATTTCTACCACGGGAGGCTTCTTTTTCTCTTTCATCGGTTCTATTCCTTTACATTTGGGCCACAAATTGGATTTTTGGATATTTCTGCATAACTCCTCCTATGCGTCGGGCTCCCTGGTTCCAACCTCCCTGAACTCACGTATGGCCGGACGGAGATCCCCGAAAGGTTTGTCCCTGTTCACCTCCCCAGGAATTAGAATCTGGTCTCCACACACTGGACACTTTTCACCGAACTTGGAATCATCGTCCAGTTCACATCCATTGGGACACTTGGCGTTCCACCTCAATGATATCGGACCGAGTTCAAACTCCTTGCCAAAGAAGGCGTTAATGATACCCAGGAATCCAACTAGATACTGTGACTCCACAACTTCTACATGCTCCGGGTTCACGCCCTGTACGACCAGGTCTTCGTCCTTCACCATCTCCTCGTTACACCCTATGCCGCACTTCAATATCCCCACCATGGCCACCCTGTCTTTCTTGTAAAGCCGATTTAATACCTCGATGACCCTTTCAACTGTCACATAGTCTCTTATCATGGCTACTCCTATCTCAATATCTGCGGGTGAAACCCTATTTTTTCACACCACTTTTTCATTGCTTTGCCCCTACTAATCTTTCCATCTTCGTACCCTTGAAGATAAGATACGCGGATCCAGGCTTTGTCATTGTTAACGTGTCGTTCCCTTTTGGCTGTCATAATGGTCCCATCTTTGAACCCTCGTAAATACGCCTGATACTCTTCGGCGGGGTGGCATAGTATCTGGTAATTCTGTTCCCTTAAAGGGACCACCTGTGATCTCTTGCGTCGGTCAGCATATCTCCCGCCCTTACTAAGTGGCAAAAGGAGACCTATGCCTGTCACATCACTCCACTTTTCTATTTTAAAAATCTCCTCTGTGTTTCGATCTCGAACTATATCCCCTTCTCTGAGTCCTGACATGTTCCTCTCCTTATGGTTGGAGCACAATGCCCTCAGCCTCCGCATTTAGCTTCTTGACTAATTCACGAATTCTTCCCTTGACCCGTTGCTCCTGCTGTTTCTCCTCCTCGTGTGATTCGGGCTCATCACCCATGATGCCAACAAACTGACCAGCCTTTAAACCCAAGACATCGAGCATGGTCTCGTCGTATCCAGATCTAGCAACGCAATACAATGACGGGATCTCCGCGATCATTTCATTCACACCGATACGCCCAAGTCTGGTTTCACACTGGCTATGGATAGCTGGACTCCAATCGAGTTCAGCATTGATACACATCGTTCCCCGGTGCTGTAACCCATCGAGACCTGCTGTTGAACGCAGGGATAACAGCACCATCGGCGTGTCACCATTCACAAACCTTCTCAGATTGTCGTCCTTCTGTTTCTCGGTTTGTCTGCCGGTCAACACTGCCGGCGAATACTCTTTCAACCTCTCCTGGAATATGTCGTGCACAGAGTGGTGCCAGGCGAATACCAGGGGGCGTTCCCCGGCCTCAATAACAGACTTAATAACCTCAGCAACAAACGGAGCCTTGGCCAGCCCTGCGGCCTGTCTGGTCTCCCTTTCTATCTCTCCACCCAAACGCCATCGGAAATGACGGTCAATATCCTTTCTTTCGTAGTTTCTGGCCTTCTGTCTGGCCGCTGTCATCAATTGTTCATACAGCTCCTCATCCTGTTCGACGTCCTGTATCTTTCGGATAATGGGTGGGAGGTCGATATTCACATCGTCATCGGTAGCCCGTCGTCTGAGTAAGAAACCCTCCCTGGTTAGAAATCCGTGGAGTGCTTTGGGATCCTCGACTATCTTTTCCCCGTATCCGGTACACCACTCCCGTGAAAACGATTCCCAGGATCCCAAACAGTGAAAGTCAATTATGTTCATTACGGCCCACATTTCGGCCCCGTATCCGTAGACCGGTGTTCCCGATAAGCCCCAGACGTTTTCAGCCTGGGAAGATAGTAGAGAGAAGGCGGAATATTTCTGAGAGGTTTGGTGTCGAAATGATTGCACCTCGTCGGGAATCAGGGTGGGCCAGCCCCGATCCAATAACTGCTTTTTCCAGTCTTTCAGTAATCCGTAATGAATAATCGCAAACGGTGTGTCCGGTAGTTTGTAGGGTGTACGGGTTCTCAGTATCGGTGCCAACGCCTCGCCACGTCTACAGGCTAGATCGAATGGAGAATCAAAAAAACTCTGCTCCATCTTGCACGGCAGATCGAACAGTGAACCGATCACTCTTTGCCACTGGCGTTGTACCTGTGTCTCGCACGCTATCAAGACCGGATATTTCCCTGATGCCGCTACAGCTCCCAGAGCTTCCCAGGTTTTCCCGAGTCCCATGCCGTCCCCGAGCAGGCACCTTTTATTAGTGGTGAGAAACGTCACCGCTGCCTCTTGAAACGGGTATAGCTTCCCCAAAAAATCAGATGGTGGTGCTGTTCTCTTTAAATCGTACCCAGACGCCCTGTCATTCCACTGCTGGATGGCTTCGTTGCGATATTGTTTGAGTATTTTGTCACATACCACCTCCACCGGGAATCTCATAAGCAACCAGTTAAGATCGGACACTTCCCTCCTGCTCTTGTGGAACATGACCGTCTGATATTCACGGTAATTACTTTCCGATCCGAACTTGTACGAAACACGAGCCCCAGGAAAGATCCTTTTTGCGAACTCTAGTAGTACTGGTTCCCCAATTAAACCAAACATCTGGGCCTTCTTATCCCAATACAGCTTGCCATACTTATGCCCTTCAAGACTGGGCTCTTTGAGATAATCGGGAACGACCGTCATACTGTGAGCCCCCAATTTCCGGCCAGAGATACATAATGGATCTGCTTACCATGGGCGTCGGATAGGTGACGGTGCAACCCCCGTTCACTGACAAGGATCAGAGCATTAATGTCTGAGCTAAAGGCATATCGCTCAAGCTGAGCGGCTACGATCTTTGTATTGGGTTTCCCCTTCTTTACTTCGATCCCGATCCGGTACTGGGGAAGATACAGGTCGATCCGACTGCGAGGTCCTATTTTCTTCTCTCTGATAACGTCAAAACCGTCTTCCCGCAATACCCTTTCAATCTCGTTCACCACCTCAAATTCAAAATCGACCAGGCTCGACAGCTTAACGGATTCAATGGCATCCTTGGCCTGTTTAGCTGCGTTGTTCTCTGCTTTTCTTCTTAGATCGCGGAGGGCGTCAAGAGCATGTCGCCTTCCAGTTAGATCCGTCCCGTCGTGTAGTGATACCTTCATGTAGCCGTATAGTTCACGATACAATCGGAACATCTCGTGGGGATCATTAATGTCGTAAGGTCGAGGAAGATTTGCCATTTTTTTTTGCCCTGTGTTTCGAGTTTATCTTATAGCGGATCGTGTAAGCATCTCAAGTCGAAAAGGATCGTCGTACTCCAACCATAGGGATGGACCTCGGCGTTTATGTATCTAATTCGCCATCCCTCCCAGACGGCTACCCAGTTGCCACACTGATCACCAAACTCGTCTGGCCAATAACACCCACCTGGTCCCGGTCCCTCCTGCCAGTTACAACTGCCGTCGCATGGATCATCTCCGAATTCACCCTCACAAGTACCACCGGTTTCCGTCACCGGGCAGCCACGTATAAGGGATCGAGCCTCGTCAAAGGTTGGTATTCGCCATTCGGTCAGCCCTGCAAACGATGAGGATTCACAGATCGTGACCGCACTCTCGTGCGTTATTTCTTCAAGCGGATCAATCCACCACAAAAACCCGGTTGTCTCATCACAGTAAACACCGTCGGGAATATCCACGAGACCACAGGGACCGGGCTCTGGATCCGTATCAGTGTCGGTATCGGTGTCAGTATCCGTGTCAGTATCCGTATCGGAATCTGTGTCCGTGTCAGTATCGGTATCTGTATCAGTGTCGGTGTCTCCCGTTCCTTGCTCACAACACACCTCCGGTCCTGGACAAGGATAATCATGAATTATTCCGTAACATTCCGCCCCTGGCATACATTCAAACGGACACTCCTCCGGCGTGGTATCGGTGTCCGTATCGGTGTCGGTATCAGTGTCGGTATCGGTGTCCGTATCCGCATCGGTGTCTGTGTCAGTGTCGGTATCTGTATCGGTGTCAATATCAGAGTCTGTGCCGGTGTCAGTGTCGGTACCGGTGTCGGTGGAAGTGTCCGTATCTTCTTCTGTATTTGTATCGGTTTCAGTATCGGTGTCGAAATAGGTGTTTGTGTCGGTATCAGTGTCAGTGTCGGTATCGGTATCAAATCGTTCCCCAGGGGCTCCACACCCCACCAGAAGGGCTACTAATATAAGCCAAATCATTCCTGTACCTCCTGCTTATCGAAATTGTAGGCTATCACCCACCAATTTCTGTCCCATCTTTCTGGGCGTTTGCCGTATATCTCGTCCCACTTAAACATGAAGCTATCAATGTAGCTGTTCGTTTCAAAATCGGGCTCCACCCCCTCACCCTTCGCGTCCTCTTCAGAAATATCCTGTACCCTCTCGATCCGCACCTTGTTGATGGGCAAATCAAATCGCCGGTCCACAAACCTGAGAAAGATAGATGCCTTCCACGAACCGTCAATAATGCTCCTCTCCACTGGATCACAAGCAGCTTTATAGAGCACCCGACGGTCACCAAAATCCACCTTCGGATCCGTAGATGATACGATGGTGGAATACGTGAATGTCTCCTTTGGCCAGAATACATCCCCAGGTCTCACTCGTGGGTAAATCCTATGCGTTCCAAAGGTCTCTTTATCAATATGCGGCAAGTGTAGATATGGACCAGGGTTCCCCACGGGGGACGGTCCCTGGTCTACAAACGCGTTGTCCCAATCCCATTGACTCAAGTTTGAGCTCGCCCACTGTGGCCAGGGGTTACCGTCAAACCACGTATTACGCGGTGTCAGAGGTCTTCGAGTTTGGTTTTTGCGTCCTTCTTGGATTGCTTCCATAAGGAAGGTTCTAAATAACCTCGGCCAGTATTTGGTCTCGTCGTTCATGCTATGTCTCCTGTCTCTCTACTATCCCAAGCCCCCGCTAGAATAGTTCCGAACGACAAATATGTCCCCTTCGATGGGAGCCCCAGCAGACAAACCTAACCCCTAACCGTGGCTAGCTTGGATTTCGCTTTCTGTCCTCCACCATCTCCAGGTGTTCCCGAAGCTGCTTGTTCTCCTTGGTCAACTTCTCGATCTCGTCCCCCTGAAGTTGTACCAGTCGTTTCAGCCTCTCCACCTCCCGGGGATCGGTCTGGGTTTTTACTTGTTCCATTTTTATTGCCGTTGCCCCGTAAAACATGGTCATTTCTCCAAATGTCACATGGCAGGTATCCGAACAGTATATTTCTGAGCACCTCCGATGCCTGTGTCAGTCCTAAATCCTTCGCTGCTTTTTTTAGCCCCTCCGTCTGATCGCTCGTTAGTGTATACGGTACTCGTTTCATATTTGCCCTTCATCTTTATTGTGTACACTTTTTAGCAGATGTCAAGGACTTTCTGATCGGTTTCCGATCACTTCTGTTCGGTTTCCGATTAATTTTTGTACTATATGCCACAGTATGCTGCAACATGCCTTTGTATGTTTTCACATGTATCTGGATAAAAAAAGCACGTTGGGCTCGGCGGGGGGGGACACCTCAAACGCACAACGTGCTTAGAGTCTGAGCTCTGTTATTGCTTGCGCAACAACTTGAGACCAGAAGACCCCTCAAAGCTAGCAACGAACCCAAAATATGTCAACTATTTTCGGACAGATGAGGTGATTCCCCAGGCTATACCCATTAAAGCCGGTAGAACCCATGGAACGAATCTCCACCGGTTATACTTGTCAATTCTTAGCAGTTCGTCCCGGGTGGATTTCCAGAGCCCCTGGTACCATTCAGCGTTATTCTTGTGCTCCAGTACCAAACCCTCTTGTGCCTGCAGGCGGAGTTCCAAACCACCGACTTTGTCTTCAAAGGCATTACGTTCTGATTCCCACCTGATAGCGGCATAAAAGAGGTCCCGTTGCTGATTGACTAGTCGGGCTATCTGGACACCCTCTGATTGATTGTAGCACCTGAGCTTCTCCCCCTCCACGGTTATCCACTCCCCGGGCGGCATCATAAAAAGCTCGGCCGGTCTGGTCCATTCTTTACCTGGATCCGGTTCGTCCGCGATTGCGGGCTTCACCAAGCTCGTCATCAAGATCAGACCAGCTATCAGCGTCGCGCAGCTCCTCATCACGTTCCTCCCGTTTGTCCGTTGCGTCTTGGCCCTGGCCGTTTAGATCCCTGAGTGCCTTGTCCGCCTTGTCTACTCGATCCCTGCCCTCCTCGTCCAACGCCTCAAGGTTCTTTATCCTCTCGGCATGGTGCTTGTCGTGCAGGTCTACAGCGGTGTCTACGACCTTGGATTCACTGGCCAAGCCCCTCTTGGCAAAAATGGAGACAACCACCAGCAGAACCAGTATGATCCCCACGAATACTGCAGAAATGATTTTTCCAAAAAGTGGCAGGCCCCTCCACCATGCGATGACTTTTTGGATCATTTTGAGACCCCACTTAGTCGTTCCGATTTTGAACCCAGAAACGCCTTGATCTTGTTTGGTGCCGCTGCCCTAAGAAGTCCATATGCCAAGGTCGAGAACGTTCCCAGGATCACCCCAAACACTATCGACTGAGACAAAACGGGCAACGGTCGGAGCCCTGGGATTATGGAAAGACCGGTTGCGATACATACCGGCAAAGCTCGTAACAACAGCTTCCAAGCCCTCTTCTCCTCTATCTCGTCAGGTATTAACTGACGAGCAAACCAGGTGATGGCACCCGCTCCGAAAAGAATCAGATACACGCTAATGTTCTTCACCACGTCATCCATGAGGTTGAATTGCATTTCCATAGTAACCCCTTTCTGTATTTCACCTAAGACAGAATAGCACGTAAAAACTGGAAAGGGAAATGTTGTGAACCTATTTACTAGGGAGATTTGCTGACTCAATAAGGTCCCGCTTGAGCACATATTTCTTGCCGTACCGCTCCAGAAAAGAAGTGCAGATACCGGCGAATTCCGCCCAGTTAATTTCTTTTGCCTTGGGATGGTGGTTCAGGGTTCCGATCCGGTATTCGTCCACATAGTCCAGGGATACCTGTATCACGGCAAACGATTGCTTGGCATCAAACACGGGTTCTATGCTCACCCAGGTTCTGATTCCTAGTTCCTTGGCCTTTTTAAGGTTGGCGATTCTCTCCATCGTGTCCGCCGCGTTGGGCTCCCAGTGTTTGAAATCGTCGGATAGATAAGTCAGGGTAGTAGCGAATTCATCCTTCTCACCCAGTAAATCAAAGTCCCGTTGACAAAGCATTCCCGCCTTGGATAGTATTGTCACGCCGATCCCATTGTCATGCAAGATCTTAATCCCCCCCCTGGTTGTTCTAAGATCTTCTTCCATTGCAGGATACGGGTCCGTCGTGAAAGACATTAATACCCGCACGTCGTCCCATCCCAGATCACTCATAAACCTGGCGTCCCTCTCCAATTTGCGAAGAATTCCATCTCGACGTTCAACACGAGAGAACTGACCTCGAGACATTCGTAGTTGCGACGGAGCAAAACAATAGGTGCACCCATGTTCACACCCCCTATACAGGGAGACGGCAAACTCAGCGTATTCCCTGGCTCTCCCCTTTGGTACATAGATAGCACCACGATTCTTCCACTGTTGTTCTCTTAATTTAGACATGACCCTACCTACTACCCCTGAAACGTGCTCGATCATATTCCCATTCCTCTTTGCTTAAATATCGACCGTCAATGGCCAGCGAAATGACGTGCATTACATCTGGACCCACAACTCCATTCTTTCTTATCCAGTGGAAATAGCCGGTTGGTATCTGCCGAAATGGCTTCCCAGCCTCCTTTCCAAAAGTAAGTGTCATGTCGTCGCCCACCCATCTGATCTTTCCCGCAAAATCCACTTGGTCAGGATCCCTTAGCTGTTCATATATTTCACACGGTGTTCGTGGCAAATCGTCGTACACCTCCATCTGACCCTTGAGCACGTCGATTGTAGCCTTCACATCTTCTAATGCCGAGTGAGCTTCGGTGTGTTCTTTTCCCGTGTATTTTCGAACAGCCGCTTCCAGATTCCTGGGCTCGCGCTGATGATAAATTTGCATCACATCGATAATGTCCACGGATAAATCCAAGGTGTAACCACAGCGTCCCAACTCAGACTGCAACATAGGAATGTCAAATCTAATTATGTTGTATCCACCAAGATCACACCCCTTGAAAGAGTCGTTAATAGCTGATGCCTTACTTCCAAACGATGGACAATTTTTCACATCTTCATCTGTGAACCCATGGACGGCCGTTGCCTCTGGAGGTATTGGAACACCTGGGTTGAACCTCATCCTTTTTGATTCATGGATCATGCCATCAGGTGTAAATTCGATAGCCGCCAACTCGATTATTCGATCCTTCTCCACATCGGTTCCGGTGGTCTCCAGATCGAAAAATATTATTGGTCTCTGTAATTTTAAAAACATCTTCTGTCTCCTGTTCCCCCTCTTGGGCTATTTGTAGTATTCAGCGTGACCGTTCTCAAGGAGTTCGGTGCCGAGGTCCATTCCCCCCACGTCAATGCTGGCTATCACCCTGCCATACTTCCCCTTCTTCCCATCCGTGATCACGACGATGCTAGCACCTGGACCCGCAAGTTGCTCAACAAACCCCTTGGCCTTGAGCCCCTTTTCTTTCTCCTCTCCCCTGGTTTCCCAGGCATCTACCACAGCAAGGCGAAGCCTCTGGTCGGTGAATATGTCAAACCCGAGATCCACCGTCACGTCGAAGGTATCACCATCCACGACACGTACCATGGTCGCAGGATACCGTCGAACCTCGGGCCAAGAATCGTCCCGTTGGCTCGATACTAGTACCGGAACCAGCAAGGCAGCCGCTAAAATCAGGATCCCAACACGGTTAATTATCTGCTCTCTGCGCATTTTTTCCTCCTTGCATACCTCATGGGCAGCTCTATTCCGATAGTTTGCCGACAAATATCCGGTGTGTACTCATCGATCACCCCGTCTATAATACCATTTTCATCCACAAAACAAAGACATGGAAACTCTCCCTCTTCGATATCGTGTGGTGGCATCAACCCTTCAAGCCTGTCTTCTCTTAGAGGCAAGTTGCACCCGAGGCAATGCCAGGTTCTGGTTAGGGGATCTCGGTCTCCAATAACAGGCTGTGCACATTCACATTCCGGTGGCCATTTCTTTCCAGCACAAATTGGACATTCATCAGGGATCTCTTCTCCGTGGCTGACATATATACAATGCTCTCCGGTCTTACAATTGAGTTTCAATCCACTCGGGAAAGGGCTGTCTTGGGGTGTTGTAAACTTTGTGAACAAACGAGAGTTTCTGTCATACCATGGTCCTGTCATTGGCCCTCCTTTTTCCTTTCTACAAACCGGTAATGCCCTGGACACACGTACAACGTGTCACCATCTTCTTTCTGTTCGAATCCGTCTGGTAGATCCCCAGTGTTCACAATGAAAGCGCACCTTGGGCATAGTGATTTGTCACAGGTGTGCCCCTGTTTCTCACCAGACAATGGGAATTGACATTGGATCCCGCCTTTTCTTCCACAGTAGGCGCATGGCTCCGATCTCTGTCTATCACATTGAAAGATCATCAAACCTCCTCCGACGTACCCCTTGCAAGGCATTACTCACCTCCCAAAACTATGATTTCGTGTTCCTTCCGCCTGTCAAAATAAGCTATCACTTCCTCTTTTTTAAACCGCCTGGTTACTATCTCACGAGTGTCCTTATAGATCCGCTCGAGCACCTCCTTGTTGAGCGTCCACGATATCATGCTGTCCACGTCTTCTTCTGGTGCCACGGCCCGATAGGCCGTCACCACCTTTGGAAGAGAACGCCACACTTTCCGGTCTTTCTTTTTCATCATATGCCAACGGCCACGCCTGTTGGTTGAGAATAACTTTTTCCATCCAGCTAAATCCTTCGTGCGCCCCCACTTGATCCAGCAAGTGGCTACCACCTGCCAGAAGGTACTATCGTCTTTTATCTGGTTGATCTTTTCGAACGTCTCTGGAGGTAAGCGTCGAGACGTGTCCACCTGGCAGAGCTCGGTCACTATTATTCTGTCATTGATGTTTGGCACCTATCTCTCCTACTTTTTCTGCAAGGAACAATTTAAATTCCTCCTCAAGACCATCAATCATGCCCATTGCAGCTTTCTCCGATAGATTTCCAAGTTCAGTTAACATGTTGAGCATCGACCAAGCCCCACCGTAAAAAGCATTTCTCATTTCCTTTAATTGTACAGGCGGTGCATCTTTCGGGATAACCTTTTCTTTGAAACTGTCCCATTCTGATTGCACTGTATTCATTTCAATCCCTCCATGATATGCGTTCAATAGTAGGTTTGACTCCCATTCCATTTAGAATTTTTCTAACTTGAGCACCATCCCATAAAAAAAAGGCGTACTCCGTACCATCTGTCTTCCCCATGCCAGTGTCGGAATAAAATGATGGTCGTTCTGCCAAGACAATCGTTTTGGCCGGGGGATAGTTTTCATAAAAATCGAACCTTTTCTGTGAGGCCCAAAATCCTAATCGAAGTAGCAAACAAACCACTCCCAAGGGAGAAACCAACTCCAACGATGTCACAACAAATTTCTCGGCAAGTGAAAACGGAGGGTTTCCACATATAATGTCATAGTATCCTGGCCGATACCACCTCCCTTTTTTCTTCAAGTAATCTGTCTCGAAGTACATCTGTGGAGGTAACTTCCCCTTTCCTGGCTCATTAATATCCACGCCCACAACCTCATTGACATGCAGGGAAACAGCGTGTTGAGCAAATCGAGCATCTGGACCACATCCGGGATCCAAAAATGTTAACCTGTTCGGTTTTACTGATAGCCAATTGTTGCACCGGGAAAAGCGATCCAGTGCTATCATTATACCCCGGTCCACAAGTGGCGTTGGGGTTGGATAGTGATCTGATGGTATCCTCTTTTCGTTCATTTATTAGGTTCCTTTTCTATTTAGGTGCTACGATCTGTTGTATTTTAGCTATTTCACAACGACATGCGGGACTTGCATTGCCGTCATATTCACAATCTCCATCGCCAACGCAGCCTTTTTTTTCTCTCCATTGAATACATAGATTCATAACGCCTGCCTTACACTCTGCTAGCTCGGTTTCGAGAGGTTTAAGTTGTCGATGAGTTTTATCCCAGTGACGCTGAGCTTCATCTAAATCTTTTCGTAAAATTATTTGCTCTTCAGCGATAGTTGCTCTGCTTTTTACTAACCGCTCACATTCCGCCTTACACTCTGCTAGCTCGGCTTCGAGTTTTTTTATTGCCTCGCGCTGTATAGCTCCCCAATCATCGGCATTTTTTACAATCCACTCACTATCTGTGCGGGTTATGTGTAGCCAATACCTCAACGCTTGTAAATCCAACGGCTTGCACTCATGAGCCCTTATAATAGTTATGTGCTGCTCACTCATCGGTTTTCTCCTCCAGTCATCGTATCCAAAAATCGCTACTAACCATATCTAAACATACCGGACACTCCCACCATACCGTTCCAACCATTCTATCTCCGTCCACCAGTTTTTTTATATTGATTGTCACATCTATCATATTTTCAAGCACTAATTGTCTTTCACAGTGTTCACATGTAACCTCACCGTAGTGTTGTAGATGCGATATTAAATCTCTAACCGTATCATTTCTAATGCTCATTTGGTTTTCTCCACTATTTCCAAAGCTTCTTTAATCCACTGTGGGGATAGCTTATCTTTATTAGATAGCTTTCCAGCTAGATAAGTCATAGCCTTAACTGCTATTAATTCCGATCTCTTGCACTCTGCTAGCTCGGCTTCTAGTTTGTCACGGTCACGGCGTAGTGCAGGAATACAGGGGGAATTACTCCTAAAACATGTTCTATTTTGGGGGTCATCCGTATTTCCAAAACCCCACCGGGAACATTCCTCACCACTACACATCGGCTCGCCATCTATGTATTTGGGTTTGATCTCACTCATCGGTTTTCTTTTTTTTACCTCTCAGTCTTTCCAATATCTCTTCGCCCCATCGTTGTGTATTGGCAACTGAAGACCATTCAGCAAATTTAGTTTTTAACATCTCGCCTTCTATTCCTTTAAAATCCGAAAGAGCTTGTTTGATGAAATCTTTTAGTGTTATTTTCAACCTCTCGTTTTTTCCCCGTGCCACTGCCAGCTCGGTTTCGAGGGATTCGCATTTGTTTCGATACCAATCCATGCTAGGGAAGTCTCCTATACAGGGGTTTCCATCTAAAAACTGCTTTGGTTTTCTATTTTCTTTACTTTCAGCTATAACTCTTTTCAATTCATCAAGGCGTTCTTCTTCTTGTCTTTTATCCTCGTCAGTTTTTCCCGTGCCCACTAAAAAGTCTTTGGGTTTACTCATCGGTTTTCTCCCTATGCCTCCCAAATGCCTAAAAGTTTATCTATTTTCTTTTCCAGCTCGACAAATTTATCAAATAGCGCGTCAACGTTTCCGAGTATTTCTGATACACCGTCAAACGTTGTTTCTGCCAGATCGCGTTCATACGTCCGCACCATTTCTGAGGTTTTTTCCCATGCGTCATTTTTACGCTGATTGAGCACCTCCCATCGGCGGCGATACGCTGCGCCAGTGACACATAAATTTGGAACTAATCGCCCTGCAATAGCGTCCCAAACATTACCATCATTGTATGATCCGCTTTGATTTTTGTAGTGCTCGAATAAAATCTCACACTCTTCAATTGCTATTTTGAGTTTTTTGTCATCGTCGTCTGTCCATTGATGATATTTTTTACTCATCGGTTTTCTCCTCGATATAATTCGAAAATCCTCTGCACTCTGAACACGCTTCGTGATTGTCGCAATTGGCACAGTCTGTACAGTCTAAATCTAACATTTTTATTAGTCCCTTTAACCGCTCATTTTCCCGCTTGCACTCTGCCAACTCGGCTTCTAGTTTGTCGCGGTCTCGACGCAATGCGGGAATGCAAAGCGAACCGGCTCTGCCCGCCCATGATATAGTGCATCCCTCGCCGTATACCGGAGCTGCCTCGCGTTTCCACGCAGGGCAATTCTCGCTGCATACCGGCTCACCGTCTACGTATTTCGGGTTTATTTTACTCATCTTATCCCTTCGTTTTTTGTGCAGTCTCGCCATTTGAAAGTATTTTATGATCCTCTTCTAATGCTTGTTTGTACTTGTCTCTATCTCGTTTAATGCCAGGAATACATGAACCATCACAACCCCAACAATGTGACTTTCTATCAAGAAAACCTTCTAGATTTCTCGGAAAACGCGGACAATCACCACTCTTATCGCTACACATAGGTTCCTCACCTTCATAATTTGGTTTGATTCGTTGTTTCATTTGTTAAATCCTTTGTTAACCTGACCATGACCGTGACCACGACCCTGACCACGACCCTGACCATAACCCTGACCATGACCATAACCCTGACCCTGACCATGACCATAACCAGGACCGCGACCCTGACTCTGACCGTGGCCCTGACCCTGACCCTGACCCCGACCATGACCCCGACCATGACCCCGACCATGACTCTACCCCTGACCCTGACCATGGCTGATATTTTTGTTTTCTACTACGCAGCATTAGAGCACCATCGGCGGCGACACACAAAATGACTCGATGCTCTGCAATGTCACATAATGATCGCCGGGCAGTTGTTGTCTATCAGACCATGATTTTTCATTCCATGGACCCGTGGCATATACAATGCCCGCATCGGATAACAAACAGCAAGTGTCATTCACACCGTACTGATACACGTCCGCCTCCCTTTAGCGATATCTCTATGCCCTTCCCTTTCAGGTTCTCAATACAGTTTTCTAAATATCGGTCGTTGTGTTCGGGGTAGATTGGCAGTCCGTTGTCTATTCTGGGAAACATCCAGGTGTCGACAATCAATTGAGAATACCTCCACTCCTCGCATCGTTTCCCTCTATAAAACGGGTACCACCATTTCCCCTCAATATTGTATCCCCTCTTTTTCATCTCAGAAAGAACTTTAATGTGATAATAACCAAGACACATCGGTGAATACTTAAATACATAATCGACAGTTGAATGTTTTCGACCCCACCCAAGCCCCCTCAGAGCACAGCACTCCCTGTGCTGTCCCAGTAGTTGAGCCCTCGGTAGAACGCTTATCAATTTTTCATGCCAGAGTCTCATACGGTGTCTTTTGGAATCTTGAAACCTTTTGGTAGATTGAATTCTATAGGGCCGAACCACAACTTAAAGTCACCCCACTCCAGCGCATATTCATAACCTGGGATCCATGGTTCGAGAAATGATTTCTCCTCGCCGTTTGCCCAATCCACATCCACAGGAACTACCCTTTCCTCTGGTATAAAATAACCAAGATAGATGCCCCGTGTTTGTGGAACTTGCTTCGTCCAGTCCATAATTTCTCCTGTTTAATTCAGGCTTAGATTCCCTTGTTTTTTCTCTGGCTCAGATAGTATGGAACCGTCCTCGATAATGATCCCTTCGTTTTTGTCTGTGGTAACCCTTTCCATCCATACCTGTGCGCCGGCAGCCGCACCCATTTCCAACACTATCTGTCGATTCTTTGGCCCCATAAGTGATCCGTTTCGGATCAGTATTACAGGCAGATCGGGATTAGTTCGCAGGGCGATTGCCGTTGAAACCCTGGTTTGTTCCGCGCTCGAGCACTCAGCGAAATCGATCCCCTTGTACGTCACGAAACCCTGCTCGTCAAAGGCCAATCCTTCTATTGGCATATCCACTGAAGCCATGCGTCTTTTTCTTTCTTCTAGGTTGGATTTTAGGGAGGCCGACAACTGCTCTGACCGTTCATTCAGGTTTTTTACACTGGTCTCCAACTTGGTCCACTCTCTGTTCTCGCGAACCTTTCGATTTGTGTCCTCGATGGTTTTCATAGCCTGGGTGATATTGTCTTCGGATTTGGGAACAAAGGCGTCTGCCTCCTGGCGGAGAGCTTGCCCTTTCTCCACGATCTTGTCTATCCGTTGCTCTGCCGATTCAACCTTCGCTTGAAGATCTGCTATCTGCTTTTTCCAATCTTCCACATCTCTGGTTAGCCGATCTCTCTCACCCCTTAAATCATTAAGTTCCTGCTGTCTCCGTTCCTGTTGCATGTTGTGTTGTTGTATTTCCCTGAGTTCAACCATGAGGTCCGCGGCCGACTTCTCTTCGTCTGGTATCCCAGGGTGAAACGGCATCGATTCCAGTTTCGCTTTCTGTTTCTGCAGATCTCGATTAACATCCGATCTGTCATTGTATTCCCGTTCATAATCGGTCTCCAGGTCGCTCATATCTAGCTTAATGAGTTTGCGAAGGTGTTCCGCCTGTTTGGTTTTGTCCATGCGCGAAAACTCTTCCGGGTCAAACGAAATACCGTGTGTGAGAGTATCCAAGGCTGTTTGCTGGGCGTTCTTAACCTTAACACCGTCTTTTCTGAGCTCCAAAACTGCCTTGCCATTCTCATTGATCTTGCGACGTATCTCCAAATTCTGGGTCTTGATCATTATCTCGGCGTCGGCTGCCCCCTTTCTCACAATCTGTTTAGGAAATGATCTCTTGCCCTCGAACGCATAGACTATCGAATCCAATATCGATGACTTTCCTTGTTCGTTATCACCTCCGATGACCACCATTTCACCTTCGGGTGTTATCCTGACCACCTTGAGCCGTTTCACATTTCTTGATTGAAATTCGATGATAGTTTGTGGACTATCTACCAGTTTTTCTGTCATATCCGTCTCCTTGTCTCAAAAAAAATCCCCTGTGTTTATGTGAGCCATAGTTTCCTGATCCTCCTCTGTCAGGCGACCACGGTCCCTTCTGTATTTCAACCACGCATCCACATTTAACATGGCGTCCTGCAAGAAGCAGGCTAGTACTTCCCACTTGCCGGCCAGTGCTAATGCTCTGGCTTTGATTTCGTTTTCATCCGCACACTTTTTACACAGTCTCACCACAAACAAATCTGACGGCTTTAAAGCCTTCCCTCCGTCATACCCGAAGTGGTGTAACTGTGTCCACGGCCTCACCATACACCTCGCGCACAGCTCATTTTTTCGGTGTCGGTGTAGAAACTTCATAAACTCTTTTGAACGAAACGGTTTGCATTTCTCTAGGCCCATGGCCCCTCCGTAAATGAAGCGGGGATCGTTACAGGCACGGGTTTGATGTTTGTAACGACCCCCGCTGTGCTGGGGATAAAAATTGAAATGATTGCCCTGTGCCTTTTATACCTATAAGCCTCTTTCGCTTCCGTGTCAACTGGTTTTCTTATTTTCCTGTGTTTTCTCAAAAAGACACGCCATGTGATGTTCGTTCTGCAGAATAAGCCTGGAGAAGGTTGCTTCCGTTTTCTCACTTGACCCGAGAACGATCCAGTGGCCATCATCGTCTTCAAATCCACGCATACAGGATCGACAAAGTTCCCGTCCCCTGATACGAACCGCCCTGGGTCTTTTGCCGCATATTTCACATTCAGACCGAACTATCCTCCCGTTCTCCAATACTGCCCTTCCCACCGGTAGCCACGCTGTTCGGCTCCGTTCTGATTCCGGCAAATCCACGGACGTCTTTATCACTCGTCCCTCATCTTCCAAGGTCAGCAATGTGTATCTCAGTGTCTTTTGGGAAACGTTTGTTAGTGTTTGAATGTCATCAATCGTAACAGCTCTTTTCTCTAGCAGGCATAGGGCAACGACTAATCGGAATAAACCCGTCTTCCTTGAATCCGTACCGTTGCCGCCCATACTGATCCTCAAATGTTAAAGGAGCTCGACCAGTGATAACGACGCCATCTTTTCTGCAAACTTTGCGAACTTTTCTGTTGGAGTGTACACAACCCCTCTGTACATTTTGAGAGAGCCAGATAGTACAGCCACAAGCTTTGCCGCCTTGCTGTCAGCGGGGATCCATTTGGTGCCATTGCACAACTGACATTTTCTCTTCGGTAATCGTTGGGCTAGCCGCTGGAGCCTCTCCCCTATGTCTTTCCATTTGGGATCCATTACCCCATGAGATCCAGATGTACAAGCGATTGCAACAACCCGGTGGTCTTGTCGTTCTTCCTCCCAGGCAAGACGAGCCACTGGAACGCTGTTACACCAGACCTCCAGGTGTTCTTGTGGCAAGTTTAGTTTCTCAGATTCTCCCATCCCTACTGCCTGCATCAGATTTGCCAGGTCCCCTGTCGAGATCTCTGTCACACCGTCTATCATGGTAACGGGGTCACCTCGGTTGCCGTGGTAGTTCCGCCTCCAGCTATGTAGTCTTCTCGAAGCTGGTTGTACTGCCCGATCAGTTCGTTCAGTTTGCTGTAGATCGCACCGATATTACCCACTCCCGCACCGTCCATCCACGTTGCTATGCCTTCCACTAATATCTGAAGAGATTTGGCATCCCCCCACGCCGAGCCAGTGTCAAGTTCCTGTCCCCTGTATTCAACCTTTTCCCCAGGGGTACGAAGACCAACCGAACCAGGGATGTCCCGGACATCCGCTATGGCCATGATCGCGTCCCTTATATCTGTGAACGTGCTCACCTAGTCCTCCATGCATCGGTCGTGATAGGCTTTTCCCTCGAAGATTACCAGTTCGTCTTCTTGTATCTTTTCAAAACACGCATTGCATTTGGATACATCCATTTCGTGTTCTACAAGTATGGAAGGAACAACAAACCTTTCACCTATATCCACTTGCTTTCCGTCGTGAAGCACACCTATTAAACGACGCATGATACAATCGTCACCGGTACCAGGGTCTTTCACTCTCAGCAACTGGACTTGAATTTTTTGGATATCGTAGAGTTCGTTATTAACTACTTCGATGTCTGGGTATTCTTCACGGCCCATTAGAACGTCACCGGCTTCCAAATCAGGAGAGAAAGCCCACGGCGCCGACGGGTCAGTTAGCAAATCTACAAGAGGTCGCTCGTTCATCTTTTTGGTCTTCGCCTGGTTGCTACTCCTACCCTCGCAATGGGGGTTCTCTTAATGTCCGACGGTTTTGGACCTTTGGCGTGTACGTAGGCCACAAGCGTGGCCGCAAGTACTTTCCTGTCCGCAACCAATGAAGGGGTAGACCTAACCTCCAGACCCATCTTTTCGATCTCCTGTAGAACGTGCTGTTTAACACGCCCCAGATAGGCGGCGTCTTTTTCTGCTATCTCCTTCTGAATGTCTTTGCCTGCCCTTTTTGTTTTCACAACAGAGACATTCCTTTCGGGAAGAAGAATATCTTCGAGCCTCTCCGGTTGTGGCCTTGGTTTTGATTTGTCCAACCACGGCAACACCTTAAAAATCGCACATACTTCTGCCATTTTAGCCTCCCATAAAACGGTTCACCCGAACCTCTTCCGGGTCATAACCATCACATTTGACTTTTGATTGGTACCAGTCCCCCCAGTGAGGGCACCGGTCATGTTCTTCATCTCCATAGCCCACCGAGCATTTCCCCCTGGGTGTGACCATGGCACACCTTCTTATTTTTCTATCTGGTTGAATACTGTCCAGAAACTCTCGATCCGCCATCGATAGGATCACACCGCGTTCAGAAAGACCCTTGAGTTTTCTCAGATACTTAAACTGAGTATTTGTGAGCTTAAGTTTCCCTTCTCCTGCCTCGTCTAAACGTTGGTTTATAACGTCTAGAAGGATGTGCTCTCCGCTCATATTTCCCCCTTTTTAGCACCCATGTAACGAGCCCAACGAGTAACTTTTTTGTCGTACCATTTTGCGTATTTCCCGGTTCTCCATGTACCCCATGGTCTGTCCGTATTATTCACTCTAGCACGACGACGCAGTTCACGCACGTTCCAATCGAAATGAATATCCATGGTGAACATTTTGTCAAAGGAAATCGACGGTGTATCCCGATCCCAATAAATAGATCGACAGAACCCCTCTTCGTTGCACTTCCAAAGTTCCTGCATCGGACCACAATCGAACCCGGTTCTCTGGTAACTGGCAAGCACCTTTGGCTTGAATAACCAGGGTCTGAGCTCTTTTATGCTGTGGGAAATCGCACCACCACGTTTCTTCTTCATGGCCTTCTCTTCGTAGGCCCACTCCCGGAGCCATTCACCAAGGGCGCACTTATCAAACCCGGATTCATTGGCCACGGTACCGGCAATGCCCCATGGATTCATGGTGAATTCATCGTCCGAATATTCGTTTGCCAGTTCCACTATTCGATACGCCCATATCAATGCGGCTTCTTTTTGCTCCTCATCGTGTTTGTATTGAACTCCACACTCCCACCATCCGTGATGAAAAGTCTCCTTCCATTTTGGTATGCCCCTAGCCATCCTCAATATAACGTCTCCCTGTTCGGCGTTGGGAAATTGTTTAAATACCGAGTTGACAGCTTCGGGGTCCTGGGTTTGTTTAACTGGTTGGTTTCGTGTCTCTTGCTGTTCTGTTTGTTCTACTTCGACCTTCTCTTTCTCAGGTACCGTCGAGCACCCGACGAGCAACATCAGAAGCACTGTGATCAGATTTCTCAAAACGAACTCTCTTTCTAAGCCCTGTGAAAGTATCCAAATGTGTAACTAGGGTTCCATTCCTTTGGAACCGGGTTTCCTTTCTTCTTTTTACCTGTGTAAAAGGCTGGTCCACCGTCTGTGGCGCCAAGTTCGTCCATCCACGGCATTACGATCTTTTTGTAGATTTCACTTCCTGGATCAGCCACACGAGAAGGAGCACTTTGTCTGTGGACGTTTACAAACTTCCACGTCGCCCGGTTGAGCTTGAACTCACTTTTGAGCATGTAAAATACAGTCTCGAGCCCCTCCATCTGACCGGCTGTCAAACTGTGTGGTCCACCACCACCTTTCCAAAGGGTTCTCATGTCCCCTTCGATACCTGGGAAGTTCCCCGCTATCTCGATGCCTATGCGGTGCTGGCTCAACCCCTGGGCGTGCCAAATCATATCCGTATAGTCGTTGACGAGTACCACACGTCCTTCCCTGGTCACTCCGATGTGAGCGTTGAGACGTTGCCACTTCTCCGGGTCCTTGGGCATCGCACAGCCTGTTTGATGGATAACCACGCCGTCGATATCGCTCCAGTCCCGTGGACGTGCATACAGTTTGGGACGTTCATGCTGACCCCTAATATCGACAATCAAGGCGTCATCGTCTTCCTGGTCAAAACCCTCGTAGTCGTAGTCCAGAGCCTCTAGTATTTTGTCCCAGGTCTTTTTCCCGCAGATACCGTCCGGCTCTAATCCAAAGTGATTCTGTATAGCAATGACTGCGTTTTCGGTATCTCCCCCAAAGATCCCGTCATTAGGTCCGTAATCGAACCCGAGCAGATCCCCAAACTCTTGAAGTCGTTTTACACCTGGTCCGTGCATGTACGGCCTGGTCAACTTCAGTGTTGCGAACTCTTCCATGTCCTATCTCCTTTCTTTGGAAATAATGGTAACCTATTCGGTGCAATATTTACAAATGTTAGGTTTTTTTAATGATCTCCGGTCTTTTAGCCCTTAGTAAATTGGAAACCGCCTGGGTTCTCATGTCTGTACGCACCTTTAGAAGTTCAGCATACTGGGTTACGAGACCGCGATCAACGGGTGGATCAGGGGGGCGACGAACTTTCTGTATCTCGGTTTTGAAGGCTTCAATTATTTCATCGATAGCCGATAATTCTTCTCTGATTAACTGCTCTGCCCTCTTTTTTACATTCTCCCACATACGCTTCTCAACCTCTGCAGCCAGGGCGGACATGGTTTTTTTCTGTCCCTGTTGTCCACACACCGGGCATACTGTAGCCATTGGCAAGCCTCCGACCCATTCTTCCGCACTACACTTTTCACATTTTGGAGGTGGTTCATCTTCTGAGAACTTTACCTGCTTACACTGGGAACATTGCCAGTATCCCCCCCTTGAATCTTCTTCGTTGGGCGGAAACATACCAGGAGGCTTAGATAGTGGGCGCGGTGTTTGTGGTAACTCTTTTGTATTTCCTTTTTCGTAGCCCTCTGTGATCTCGCGTACATTTCTTGTTCCGCATCTACAGCAGACGATAATGTCTCCCTGGTTCTCACAACTAGGGCAAAAAACGTGGTTACAGAACTTACAAATATCTTTTTGCATAACTACTCCTTCAACTTCAATCGTGACGTTGCTATTTCTGGTGGATCCCAGTCAACTTCCCCAGGTGGTACTATTTCCGAGATCTCTATCTGTGGTGAATGGATATCGTTCATCAAGGATATGTATTCGTTTTCTATAGCCAGTTCGATTTCTGATTCCATCCACAGGTAAAAAACGGGTCTACTGTCTCCCTTTGTTAGGGATCTCGAATCACCACGAATCCGAAGCAAAAAACCACCTTTGTTATTCCACCTTTGCTTGGCTCGTTCAAAAGCATCCGATTCAAACACGGAAAAGTTCTCCCGTTCCTGTTTGTTACGGTGACATTCTACCAGGTACCGAGACCCTGCAACCAATATGGACTCGTAAAGGCGCTCATTATCCATCACCACCGCTTTGCCGTGGCCCTGCTTCTGCTCCTCTAACCACTGATCCCGGATCCGTTGACGGATTCTAGATTCATGTTTTGGTGTAAATTTTTTGCTCGAGCCCGCAGCCTCCTCTCTTGCTTCCAACACTGCCTTGTCCTGTTCGACAATACAGGCTGTCACACTCTCGTCAGTGTTGGCCATGTAGTACCTGGCGAGCTCTAGCAACGCAGGTCCCTTCCATGAGCGTGTTCGGAATTCCGGTTTTTTTCCATGGATCACCCTGGCGTGAGCCAAGGCGAACTCAACCGTGTCCTTGTCCCGTCCATCCATATCGAATCTAAATTGTCCCCCCATGGCTAGTCCTCCGTCTGAGAGTAAGCAGACTCCTCATTTATGTTGCCCCGGTAAGGATCCTCCCCCCTGAGCCATGCCACGAGTGCACTGCAACCATAAAACAGGATCCAACCAATACCCCACATGACCAAGTGGAACCACCACACCGGCTCATAGCCCCGAAGCAGATTTTCCGCTATAAAGGCTAGGTTTATAATCAAAGCGTACATCATGGCCGTCTCTGCTTGCTCTGTGTGGATATGTTCATGCTCCTCTGTGTCAGTATCGATACCCTTGCCACCAGACCGGCCCGGGCCCAAAAAACCACCATGACAAAATGATGTCCCTCCCCACGTTTCCCACCTGCCCAAAATGGGTTGCTGCTCGACCGGGATCTCCACAGGTTTGCCGTTCTTTTTCTTTCGGTACCAGGTACGGGTCGGCCAGGAGTTGTGCTTGAACTCAAACCACACTCCCTCTTCCCAACGTAGTTTCGTCCCCCAGAATAACCACATGAGAAGCATGATTAACCAAACCACCAAGTCCCAAGCCAACGAACACACGTAGACCAGGAAATATCGAATCGGTCTCTTTTGCATTGGTCACCTTCCTTTAATAATCGGCAACAGCCTTGTCCCCTACCCACATTCTCCTCGGGTCACAGGAACACCACCTGACACCGCAGGGGCCGTTGCTCTGTTTTGCTGTTTCTATTCTCACCCTGGTCGGGTCACAATTCGGGTTCGTTCCCTCTTTATCGTAGTGTGACGGATAGTGGGACAAGTAGATTGTCTTCCCCGCCTGCTCGAGAGCTCCAGTTTCTTTGAGTTCCTCTTCTGTGGGTGGATTGGGAACAACCCCTGGAGACAGGTTTTTGGGTCGTTTTATCTGGCTAATAATAATCATGGCAACGCCTAGAACCCTAGCCACCTCCGTGAGACCCTCCACCGAATTCGAGAATCGGTCGTACCGGTCAGCCCCCTTGTCTCTCATTAGCTGTAAATAATCGACTATGATCCAGTCGAGACCGTGGCGTTCCTTGTGCACAGCAGCCTTGTGATAAATCCATTCCGACGACACCCGTGTCTTGTCATAACACCAAATAGGAAGCGTGGACAGTTGGTTTGCCCCTTCGATCAACCTGGGCCAATCCTCTGCAGCCATCTTGTTGTCTTCGATTTTGCCCAAATCCACCATGGAAGCAGACGCCAACGCTCTGGCCCAAAGTGTGTCTTCCTCGTCTTCTAAATTAAAAACCAAACCCCGGTGTTTCTGTCTCCCCATATTAATGGACGCATTTAAGGCAATCATGGATTTCAAATTGGACGGACGTCCACCAATGATCGTCGGGATCTTCTTGCGGACCCGTAGTCCACCAAACCCAAAATTTAAATATTCAACCGCTGTTTCTCCCTTTTCCGCGCGGCAAAAGATATTCTTTATTCCCTGGGCAATGTGAGTGGGACCACCGTCTTCCATAACAGATTGAGCTGCCACCTCAATAATCGATGACCTACTTTCCGCTATAAAATCTTCTGTGGATTCAAAACTTCCACCTAGCCCCTTAGCGGCTATCTCCTGGGCCGTGTAAATAAGAGCTCGCAGGCTAGCCTTCTCTCGAACGATCCTTGCGTAGTACTCAACATTAGCCATGGTAGCCACGGCATCTGTGATTCGAGCCAGGGACACTGCCCCACCTATTTTCTCAAGATCGCCCTTGTCACTTAGATACTGACCGAGTGTCACATGGTCGATAGGGGATCCGGTACCGTGTAGTTCCTTAATTGCCTCATAGATCCTTCGGTTGGCTTCAGCATAAAAGTCCTCTGTTGAAAGAGAAGATAATACTTGGTTCAGGCAATCGTTATTTAAGAGAATGGACCCTATTACTGCTGTCTCAGCCTCCTGGCTGTAAGGTGGAACCCTGCCCTCCACCCTGGGCCTATGATTTTTACTCGCCACCACCAGCCTCCTTCAACTCTTGTTCATATTCTTCCAGATCTTTTTGCCATTGTAAAATCATACTACCAGGAACGGATCCGTCCTCGGATGCCGTCTCAACGCACTCTTCAATGGTCTTACCGGCTTCTTTAAACAAACCAACGAAACGCTGTCTGCCACTCTTGGACTTGAAGATGTCAACACCCTGGTTGACCTTCTCTCCGTTCTTGGATTCCAACTGGAACTCTTTCCCACCCATCATTGCATTTCTACACCACAGACGGAAGTGTCCCCATTCCTTCCCCGGTACCACCTTCTTCTGGTTTCCCTCATAGGTCTTTCCCATCTCTGTAAACAGAGCCGGCAGGTCCAGATGTTTCCCAAACTCCGAGTTGAGACGAACCGCCCAATCGTCACATTGAAACTGTCCCAGGTGGGCAAAATATGTGTACAGTATGTCCCCGAGCTTTCGACTGATCGGTTTCAAACTGGATCTATCATAGTTACTCTCTGGAACCGTTACAATTTGTTCTTGTTTTACAGTTATGTCATTATTATTTGATATATATCTATCGGACTTGGAATTGGACTGGGACTGGGAATACGTTTCCAGATCGTTGACGGGAACGTTCCCCGTAACATTCCCGGGAACATTGCCAGGTTCTTGGCCAAACGTTATCACAAACGCCTCCATAAACTTGTCCCCCTTGCTGTCTACCCAATTCTTAACAGATTGATAACACTTAACTTTTAGCATGGAATCGGGTATTTTGACGAAGTCTTTACCTATCGCCATTAGCCCATTGGGGTTCATTGGTGCGTTGCGTTTCAGATAGTTTGGCAGGAACAATACCCTGTAATATTCGTCGTATTCAAAGAAGCCAGCCTTTAAACATTGCTGAAAACCTTCCTTGAACGTTTCCTCCAACATTCGAGACTCTTCCACCATCGCTCCGATTCCGGCTTTGAAACACCCGAGACCGTTGCCCAGGGTGGTGGTGAGTGTATAGAAATAAACCAGTTTGCCACTGTCGGACAAATCCCAGAACCGTTCTTCATCCCAGATCTCGCGATAAACGCACGTGAATGGTGGTCTCATCTGCGTTTCCTTTTAGTTGAGTAGTCTTCATCGTCTCACTTAACACCTGCCCTTGATAGACCGCTACAAACTTTTCACGCGGGGGAGAAGACCCGGTCTGTAGCAGCCCATGAAGGACAGGTGCCCCCGGTGTAATCTACACTAGACTAGCACCTGTACTTCATCAAGCCTAAAAATCCCTGCTTTTCGATATCTCCGTGTTTTGATTACTGGTATTTTTGGGAATCCCAGGTAACCCAGCAGGTTCAGGCTCATTCTCAGGTTCGGGTTTTGTTATCGGTTCCTGTATATGTGGCGCCGGTTCTTCTTTGGGTTTCTGGGCAGCTTCCGCAGACATGGCCATGGTCAATTCAGCGTCTGACATCTCCCCTGCTCCGTCAAAATCCTCGTCGTCTCCTATCACTGGGTCGATATCGATAATCATGCCCTCGTCACCAGATAGTTCCGCTGCTACCCCCTGGTCATCGGACACTATTGCGGTTCTGAGCTCGTCTGACATTGGAGCCGTGGCTAGTGCTTGCTTGTATGCCGTCTTGCGCCACATCTCGGCGTCCCATTGGTTCTCTGCCGCTCTCGGGTTGGTTGAGTGGGTAACCCCCTGTCTGGCCCTGTCCACGTCGAACTGGTAAACCACCTTCGGTATGAGTCCCCCATGGATAGTTTCCACAACTGCCCAGGCCGCCATTAGCTTGCCCCGATCCGGCTTGGGTGCTTTCTTGTGCCTGAGCTTAACATAAAGCCCGTCCTCGTACTCAAACTCGTCCTCGGTGTACACGTAGTCCCCCCGGATTGCTTTCACCTGTCCCGAGTTGTACGCAAGCACAGCTAGCCCTCTCCACATGGGTTCGAAGTTGGCCATCCAGACGTTCTTTACCCTGCGAGGGACAATGGCCGCCACCTGGCCGTCTGGTGCCAGCCCCACCTTGGCCGACCTGATCACTGCCGTAATGAAAGAAGCCTGACCGGTGGACGTTGTAAAGATCTTGGCCATGTCTTTGGGCTTGTTTCTCACAGCCTCAAACACAATACCCTTGATCCTGTCAATATCGATACTGGCCGGAAGTACTGACTTCATACTGTTCTCGTACTTCTTTAAAATAGACTTGGTTGTGCTGAATACCTGGATCCCTCCACTGTGTGAATCGTTCATGTCTTCTCCTTTAGCTTCTACCCGGTGGGTAGTGTCTCACTTCCAGGAACGGTTTCCCGTCCCGCATATATTTGTCAAAATCCAAATCTGGATAATCAGCCTTCACAGACCTTTTGTCCAGAGACCTTCTAGTTGCGTATCGAACCAGGAACCTATGCCCGTCCACCTTGATCTTCTCGAGCCCGACAGCCTGTGCACTGTCTGCTATCATTGTCTTTGCCGCGTCGAGATCTATCTCCGCAGCCTTGATCGTATTTTTAGACTTCACAAACCTCCGAACGGTTTCAGACCATGCCCTCCCTGCCACGACAGTGTAATCTGCTTGCTTTAAAGGGTTAACCGGTGGCACTGGTACCGGCTTGTCCCAATCGTCCTGAGAAAAGGGCTCGTCCCCTTCTATATGGCGTGTCCAAAAATCCACACAACGCTTCTCAAGAGCCTCTATCTTCATGGCCTCCCTGGGAAACTGGTACACGTACGAACGACATTCCACACAATCATACAGAATAAACCTAGCCCCAGGTGCTTCGGGATAACACGCCAGTTGCATGGTCATCTGCCAGATGAACTTTTCGTAGGGACCTTCCTCTAATTGCTTCCTTAGAACATGGGGTCTGGGACACTTTGCCTCGGCTATCCATCCGTCTTCAAATACCCCGTCCGGCATTGCTCCCATGAATTTATGCTTGGGATGCCGGCGAGAGAACCGTCTAATGCCGTCGTCCTTGTCTTTGGCAAAATCGATTCCTATCTCTAGATCCTCGGATGCAAAACGCAGAGCAAAGGGCTCGTATAGATTGCCACGGCGTATGTCATCGGATTCGTACTCAACGTGCTCGTCACTGTCGGAATCATAACTGGAAACAGGTTCAAACCCTACCCCCTTTTTCAACTCCAAAAATAGGTCAAAGGCGATCTTGCCATCGTACCCCTCGCACCCCATTAACACGCAACACTCTGAAGCACGGATCTGTCCCGCACGTTCCTGTCGAAATAATTCTGTGGACATGTGTTTCTCCGGTTACCCTCTGATTCGTAGAGCCCTCAACCTTTTCCGTTTTTCTTTTTTGGTTAAGGTGGTGTCGTAAAAAACCTCAAAGGCTTTATTCACCTTCTCTTCCTGTTCAGGGGTTAATGTCTTTCTTTTTTTGTTTGACAATGTCTTCTGCTCTCTCCCCTTCTGCTACCCCGCCTTTGGTATCATTATTTTTCCGAACTCTTCATGTGTGACCGGTATAATCAGGTCAACCGGATCCACCTGTAGAGCATACGCTATTCTTGCCAACGTTTTCATGGTTGGGTTGTTCTGTTTCAACGTCGGTGACCACCAGCTTGTTGCCACGCCTATCCTGTTAGTTACGTCCGAGATAAACTGATCCCTTTCCTTGAGAATCATGCGTACTCTGGCTGTGACATTTGGTTTCACCTGCTTACCGTTCTCGTCATAAACCAGATACAACGCACGATCCTTTGAATCTTCCGATATTAGGTAGGCAACAGAAACACCTAGTTTTTCTGCTATGTCGCAGACGTTGGACAACCTGGGGTTGTTCTTGCTCAGAAAGTATCTCATGGTGTTTTCGTGAACACCAAGAGATCGAGAAAACTCGCTCACAGCCATTGCCTTGTCCACCCTTATCTGGTCCACTTTTTTTGCTACATCTATTGTCCTAATCTCCATACAGTTACCTCCCCGGACTGATACTCACACGGCACGTGGCTGACAACCGTCAACCCAAAACAACCAGCTTATTTATATTTTACACATTTTTTGCGAAGAATCAATACGCAAAACACACTTTTTTTATTTTCTTTGAATTATGGGTTTTAAAATCTCACCGGCATTTTGTGGTGCATTTTGAACGGTGGCTCCTATTACTATGCCGGCTCCAACGAATCCAGCCCCAAGAATAATAAATCCAATTATCATCCACTTCAAAAGCCCCTTTGAAATATTGAAATTACTTTGTGATAGAGGTTCTCTGGCTAGCAAAGGTACTATTTGAGAATCATCTGGTCGTACAATTTTTGTGTCCGAATCAGAGGTTATTGCCTTATTGCGAGCACGTTCCCTGGCTATACATTCCTCCGCATGCTCTTTTATACCCTTATTAAAGGTTTCGGGGATCTCAGATATTGTTTTCTTCAAGGTGTTAATATCATGCCAAGATGATTTCACCGATTGCTCTGTCTTTGCTTGCGCAATACTTAGATCCCGGACATTTTTGTCTACAGAAACAAGGGTTGCGGCCATGGTGTCCATCTTCGTTCCCAGAGTGGCAAGGGTTACCTTTTCTTCGCTGCTGTCTCTCGTCATGCTATAAAAGCCCCTGTCATCGGCCATTGCCAAACCCTTCCTGCCCCCATATTCTAACTAATTTATGATCAACCCAGTTCCCATCTGAACCGACACAACTTGCTGGTCTCCGATACTGGGCGTCATCCAAATACCAGGCCCCCAGGCAAGAACCAAACCTGTATTAGTCGAATTGCCGGTAGTGGTTGGAGCCTCCACGAAGAATCTGGGTTCAAATATATCCTGTGATGCTCCTTGAATTTGGCTCAAATGTACAGGAATTAAACACTGCTTAGAGGGACCAGAATCGGCGTTGCCGGTGTAATACCCCACACACTTAAACCACAGATAGTGACCATCAAATGTCACCCTAACTGGTACTTCCCCTTCTCGAAGATTTTGAAGTGTTAGTTGTAACCCATCTATGTCACCGACGGTGTCCCGGACATACACATTGGCATCAGGTGTTGCTGTTCCTGTATCCAATGGACACACCACAAATCGACCAGGTGTTGCTATACTACGACATTTCAACCCGGCCCCGTTTAAGAGTGTGGTTCCAACGCCGGGAGCTCCACAGGTCAACGTTGCTGCGACCAGATAGCAGTTATTCCCTAATAATTGATCAACCGTGAACCATATACGGCTTTCCGTGACGCTGAATCCACCGCAAGGCGTATAACCGGCAGTGCTCCAGTCTCCCGAACCGCTCTGGATGTTTGTCCCATCTACATTCAACCTGGCCAGAGGTGTACCATCCGCGGCCTCACCACCAAAACACATCCAGACGTAGTTTGCGTCTGCCTGCATATTAGACCTTTTGTATGGTGCCGAGCCACAGTCAAACCCGGTCAGATCGTAGGTCCATTCCCACTCACCGCGGCGTTTCATATTGAGACAGACCAGATAAGCATCGGTTCCAGCGCCATCGTCGTCTACAAGAATGAACAACTTTTCACCATTACAAGCAAGAGCAGCGACGTTGTCACCGGATGGTAACGGTGTTCCCACCGCGTCCACAACTATAGGAACGGTTTGCTCATTTATGTCTTCGTCGTCGTCCTCAATCCACAACTGCTGAATTGAGTTATCATCGTAACCCGAAACATAGATACAGGGACGCTGGTTCTTCTGGCCGCCCAGGTTGTAGACGATACCTTTGCACATGTCGTTGACATTTGTGGCCCCGACTGTCTCCTGGAACTCGTAGGCTAACGACTGGATCACAGAATCGGAACCCTTCTTTACAATCAAGTCCTCAAGCGGCAGGTTAGGGTATGTACCTCCAAGCAGACTTGTTACGTGCATTGGACCGTTCACAGTTAGTGGAGCATCAAAGTTCCACCTCTCTGTTATTCTCTCACGTTGATCCACCTTGGCACGGGCGTTTATCGCAACAAAAGCCTTTTCGAGTTCAGTTTGAACCTCACTGGTTGCCAGGTTTTCCGGATCCCCTTCTTGACCATTATAGTAGAATTCGGCGGCTACATAGGAACCACCCACATCTACACCAGCCCCCGGTGTCCATGTGCCAGTAACATCCCTGACCCGGATATGGTTGTCGCTTAGATACTCCGCAACAACACACTGGCCGTCGTCCTCGTTGGTTAGGGTTGTTCCCACAGCTTGAAATGAGACGTCGTCGAAATACATCAACACCGTCGTATCTGCCGCGGTCGTAATAGCAGTTGCCGGGTGATTTGGAGCCCCTCCAGCAATATGACCGTCAATATCATCGGCTAAAGAGTTATGCTGGTCTTGTACAGATCCAGCGGCTAGATCGGCATATCCCCCGGACGTAGTATGAGCAGCAGCCCCTACCCTGTCCGCACCTGCTGTTGCTGCAAGATCGGATACTATTTCATTTATGGCGCCAGCCACCACTGTAGACGCAATTGAAGATCCGTCATGCCAATTGGACGTTGATGTGAATGTGGCGTTACCGGCAGCCACGTCATCCAACCAGACGAACAATTCCTCAATAGCTTCCGATGGAATACCGTGTACAAAATCACCAAGCTCGGCCCCGGTCATGCGTACCCAGTCTTCACGGAGGTAGCTAGCCGTGTCGTATTCAATGTCCGCTGTCAATATCTGTGTCTGATTGTACACCAGACGGACATTGGCCAACCGAATCATGCCGGTGGGTGTCGTGGGTGGCAATGCGGAGCCAATGGTGGCTTCGGTTCCCTGGTACACCTTAATGTCAAAGGACTCTAGCTGTTGTGTCCATACCGGTACACCATTGCCATCTATCTTTTGCTCGGTGAGTTCTCGATCAAACTCGGCAAATATGCCTAGATATTTTTCGTTCCCACCTGTGGAAACATCCGTAGTCACCCCGAGGTAGTCTACCGAACAATCCACATTTTGTTCCGATCCCCAATACACCCGCCTGCCATCTGGATCTGTGGCATAGATCGCAGCAGCCTTAACAGCCATGGACGGTGCCGCTGTGGGGGTTACTTCTCCACCCCTGTGGATGGCTCCCCTGGGATCCCCCGATCCGTTTAACGGATTGAGAATGTCTTGTCGAATCGCCAGATCAGCTTCTTCAACCCAGCCAAAGACCAGGTCCAAAAAAGCCTCTGTGACTAACTGCTCGAAATAAAAATCTGGCATATGCATTTTGTATAGCCTCCTAGCCGATCACAGTGTCTACGCCGAGAGTAGAGCCTCCCAGTTTCCAGCGGTCACTTGCCTCGTAGACCTTCGTGGGTCTGATTGTCCCGACAAATTCACTTGCCGCTTTCATATATTTGGCGATCCTCCGAATCAATATGATCTGCTCTTCTGACGGTATCACATCGCCATAAACTAGATCAAATGTTCGGAGGGATTTGGGATCCCCTGGGGCCAGCCGACAACCTCCTGAACTCGAATGTAAACTGGTATCGAATCCGAACTCGGTGTTTGCGGTGCCCCCTGTTACCTGTATTGCTCCCCCTGGTCCGTAGTATTCAGAATAGATGATCATTTTAGGGCCCGAACCATCATCCGACGGTTCCGCCCCGCCACCATCCAATTGCGCGTCGATGATTGCTACGACCTCCAACGTGGTAGCCACGGAAGGATCGTCAAAATCGTCCTCGTCTAAGACTATGGTCTGCTCATCCCCCTCATTTACTTCGACGGTCAACGAACCCCCACCCGTCAAGTCGTACGGTCCCGGGTTGGCACAGCGTACCATGGCCGGATCACTGTCTCCCAGTGTGTCCAATCCAAGTCTCCAACCGTTTTCAATATGTGGTTCCACCTGTACAGGTACGGTCAGTAGCAAGTAGACGACCGATTCTATACCGGGTCCGAGCCCCTTGGAAGCGTAAATTTCCGGCAACAGATCCAGCAGTTTCCTTTTTTCAGATTCATCAAGATCCAACTCCGCCCAGTCAAACGGGTTGCCCATATCCGCCAGGGCCAACTCCAAGAGCTCTGCCGGTATGTCATCAGCAGAAAAGTAATTCCAGAGTTCATCATAGTCGTCTACTGTCTGGTCCAAGTATTCCTGCCAGATGTTGACGATTGCTCTCATGACCTGATCTTCGTCGTGATCCCATATAACCTGCGGAAGTGTTATCTCGGTGTCGCGCCTATCCGGCCAGTCCGGTTTGAATCCAATAAAATCATGAACCAGGGTGGTTGAATCTATCACGTTCCCGGATGTGTCGGTAATATCTCCATCTATGCGAAGTTTATACGGCGCATTATGAGTCATAGGCCATTGGGTAGTCAATTCAACTACCGAGGTCGAATCTTCTTCGAATGCTGCCGATTCTATTTCTAAATTTACAGCCGGATTGGGGTAGACGTTATGACGGGTGACACTATAGTTGGCTGCGTCCAGAACCCCTTTGTACGCCCCCACAGCCTCCAAATCGGGGAAGCCGAGTATGGTAGCACCATTTCCTCCGACCACCTGCAGGGTGGCATTGTCCCCGCTCAGGGACGTAGACAAAGTCACCAGGCTCCCGTCATCCTCGGCTGTTACTCCTTCTAGCAAGGCAGATAGGGAAAATGACACCTCTTCGGGGAGCACGTCGGTACCGGAAACCATGGTGTCGTCAATGGACACTGTCTGCTGAACTCCGTTGACCACCACCTGAAATTCCCAGGGTAACGAACTCGAGGCTGGCCATGAAGCAGCAGGTACCGTTGAAACCACACTGGCTTCACCGTCTTCCGTTAATGGAGCCATGGACTCAGAATAGGTCACCCGGATAGTTTGGCGCCCTATGGCTTCTACTAAGAGCGCCTGCGGTGCCGTCTCGTCCAAAATGGTAAAAGAGAACGATTCGGATGCTTCTGCTACGCCTCCCAGGTTACCAGTTCCCCACCCACCGGTCCCCCATGAAAACTCTGCCCAGCCCTCTGTCGGAAGCTCCCTGGTCGCTGCTATTCGAACTTGGACAGTGGAGCTGTCTGGAAAAACATCTTCACCGGGTATGCAAGCAACCTCACGGTAGGTATACAAAGACCCCCCCCCGCTGTCGGTCACGGTGCTAGACACATCCCATGGAGCGGCAAAAGTTCCATCTTCGTAGATGGTTTCCCAACCAGAACCGCGGTTTATCTGTATCAGAATCGAGAGTGTTGACAGATCGGCAGTGGCCGGATCCTCTTTGGGAAGAACAGCACGAAGGACCAAGCTTTCGTCCTTCTCGACGTTCTCTTCATCGATACCCGGATTCATCACCACTAGCCACAAAGTGGCATCGGTGAACTCCTCCAAAATGGAGTCAAGCTGGGCATATGGTACTAGAACGCTAGTCATTCATCATTCCTACTATGGTGCGTCTCTACTTAGCAACGGAAAATCCCTGATTATCTCTCCACCTTCTCCCCTGGGTCCTGCAAGCCCCTTGTTTAAACCAGATGTTCTGGAGGGCAAAGGATCTTTCGTTGCACCCTTGCTCTGGCCCATTGTTAAATTACTGGCTTTGCCTGCTGTGCTATCGGCCATTACGGTGCCTCCACAGGTGCCGTTCCATTCCACGGAACAAAGAAACAACCCCATTTCACCCACTGATAACTCGCGTCATCTGGGTAACTGGTTAAAGACTGATGTGCTTCGGGTGCTAAATAAATATCTTGGAACGCACCCATGCCGCCTTGTCTGGGTGATGTGACCCTGAACAATCCCATGGCAGTAATTGGGAACCCGTCGTTCCAATCCATATCGGAGTTCACTTCATAAAGCGGATTACCTTGATCTCCAGACCACTGATGATAGCACTCGGTCGTTAGATACGCCAGGTTCCAACCCTCATATGGAGTATCGTCCTCGAGGTACATGTAGTTCTGCTCTGTTGTGTTATCGAAAGAGGTAACCTTTGGAGTTTGACCTGTGGGACTTGTGGCAACGCTTACATTCACATCTTCCCTCAGAACAGCTTGGGGAATGGAACTGTTCCACTGACTTGGCACGCCTGCCATCTCTTCTAATCCAAAAAATAAACCTCCCCTTGAAGCCCCGTCAGTTTCATGGAAATAGCATCTCGTTATTTTACCATCATTGGAGCACATTGCATTCACAACCATGCCATCCATGGCCGAGGGGGCCCAAAGCTTGGTGTCATGAATGTAAATCGATTCCGAATCAGTGGGCCTTGCTGACGTGGTTCCATCGGCATTAAAAGCACCCGTGGCTGAATACACAATGTCGATGTAATTCACGCTGGCACTCAGCATGTCGAAACAGAGTTGTGCGCCTGTAACACTATTCTCGAGAACTACCCAGGAATGAGCCCCGGCACCGTTGACGATATCCGTGGCCCATGCATCCCACAAATCCACGTCTCCTCCGTCCCCAATGTTTTTCACCGAACTTGAATTAGAAGAGGCGACGCCAGCCCACTGTGCAAAGGAGATCAACGCTTCCTTCATTTGAAAGATGCCGTGTTTACAGGTATCGGCCAAAGTCGCTTCGCTGACGTCATGATTGACCGAGAAGTTCCAAGTTTTTACTTTTGCTGGAAGAGACATATCACACCACCTTGCTTATATGATCAAAAGTACCCTCTGAATCAGCCGGTATTTCAATACACGAACCACCCGACCTTTTAATCTCAACCGCGATCCCCACCTCGGCATCCTCGACCATCTTGGTGTTGATGCGGGTCACTTCTCCCTGTAATGTCCGACTTCCGTCAACGGCGTTTACCGTATCTCCTACGTTAAAATCGAAAGACATTGGTTCCCTCCTTATTCAGAGTCGTTTTTAAACCGAACCCTGAAATCGTATTCTGCGGCAGCAGCCCCATGGTTTACCAGGCGCAAATAGAACTCGCCGGACACCTGCAATGGCTTATAATTCCACCAGACACTGGCATCTATATGGTCACCTGCGGTTAGATCTTTGGCCAATTTATAATAAATCCGCTCTCCAGCACCATCAGGGTCACCGTTCCAGACCTCAATGTCTGTACTCGATGACGTGCCGGATGTCATTTCTACTCCAACAAATTGGAAAAGACCTGTATCGGCATCGATCAATGTTTGAACCTGCTGTTTCCAGGATCCCCCACTGCCGGCCACAGATCCGCTGGAGTATTCATCATCGAAAAACTTCTCGGCCAATGGGCGATATTCCCAGGCTGGCGAACCATCATCGACGAACAACATGTCCTTTCCTGCCGAATCGACCAGGGCGATCCACCCCTCTTCCGGTGTATGTGGTACCCACACGTCCCCATCGAATTCGACGATATCCAACTGCGAGGCACCATCCCAATCCGCGTGAGGAGCCCCAGAGTCGTCTAGAATGTATCTGTCCCCACTCACTTCGGTGGGTGGAGCTGCCGTTGCGTCCACATAATCCAGACACGCCCTTTGTCGAACGCCATCTTCCATCTCTTCTACTATCTGGATCACTTTCCGCATTGCTGTGTCCCAACCCCTAGATCCGAACTCAATCGTTTCCCCGAGGCCCGGTATTCGAATTCCCCTAATTTTTGTACGCCACGCAACGCCATTGCCGTCGAGATCTAACTCTTCATTGATCCTGCAATAAACCAGATAAGATCCAGGAACACCACCGGTTGGAGTAAACGTGGGTGTCGCACTAGTGGGATCGTCCAATACGGCACTTGACCCATATGGGGGAATAAGTTCCCAGTCGTATTCAGTGATGTCAGTATTGTCGTCCAGTGATAGTGTCACCAGTGGTCCGGTGGGGTCTATCTTAAAGAACGGAAAGATCCTAGATACCCCAGGAACACCCGCAGATTCGCCTGCTACATCGATCACAATCTCTGGCATCTCTATCTCCTAACTAAGCGCACAGCAACCCGAGACACACCAAATTGTCTCGATACTGGCGCTGTCAGATAAATCTTTGTCGGTTCGACCCTTTGCGGAAATATCTTCTCTGCAAAAACCGTGGAATCGATCAGAATTTGCAGAGCCCAGTCATCTGCAGCCGGAGTCGATGGAATATTTGCGCTGGTTATCACCTTGTCCATCTTGGTCAAATTCACGTTTTGCCATACTTCGATATAGTCGTCGGTTAAAAATTCTTCATACCGCAAGCTAGCAAGATCGCCCAAAACAAAAGAAAAGGTGCCATCGGCGTTTTCTACCCTTCCCGATAGTGTGCCAGGTGATTGAATGAAAGCTGGCACCTCTTCAACCGAATCCGGGTCCAATAAAGGTGGAGGCAAGGGTCTTTCCGATCCTCTGCCCTCAACGGACGGTGGTGAAACCTGGGTCATTAAACCTGCCTTCTAAATTGCAAGTAATCAAACGCCGTAGCCACGGCCACCTGGTTGTAGAATGTGGTGGCGAAACCCATGTACCCTCCCGAATATGGTTCCGCGTCTGACCCTGTTAGTCCCATCGCCTGATAGCCGTTTAGACCAAGGACGTCATCTACGAACAAGGACATGCCGTCAACAGGTGTCCACACTGGGTTATCCACATCGTTGGTAGAAATGTCGTTCTCCATAACCTTCAACACCACGTCACCATTCGGTTGTAGAACGGCATCCAGCCGTAGTTGGTGAACAGCCCCGTCTTGAATTCGATACTGATCATCAGAACGTCTTAGGTATGTTTGGTCAGCGGTCTCCTGTATTCCCGTGAGCAAATCTCCCTTGGTTAGAACTATCCGATACGGATCCACATCCTCGAGCCCGAGCAGATAGCCTTTGTCGTTTGTGTCAGCACCACTAAGGCACAGAAAAAGAAATGGAGCAAATCCCGTTGCCCTGGCTCCGCCTACCCTTTGAACCACCCCACGGACACTTGCTCCCTTTACCGCTGGGGCGAAGTTGTCTTTATTGTAGTAAAGACCCACCACTCCCGAGGCTGCCTGCAACGAGTTCATCCCGTACATGTGGGTTCCACCCCCGGATGGCGGTGTAATCGCTTCGGTTGCGCCCCTTTTTACAATACCCGATCCCAAAGAGTTGCTTAGTTCTTGCCAGTCTTGTGAGCTCATCACGGCCTCCGTTATGACCACCCGGTCTCGAAACTCTCATAGTTTGTAGACGGACCGGGATCTTCATTAAAAAGTCCAAAATCACTGAACGTCGGTGGTCCCTCTGGAAGATCTGGATCCAGGGAAACATAGATATTTGCCCCACCCCACCCATCGATAATAAAATTCTCGACATACGAGGTTTCCAAACTAGGTTCTGATTCGTTAAAAGAACTTATTCTGTCACCGTTTTCCAATGCGTATTTAATCTCTGTCTTGGGATCCTCGTCTATCTGCCATGCCACCCAACTATAGGGATCCACCAAAAAAGCATCCTCGTCTGTTAGTTCTCCGGACTTGGGACCTGCTCCGTTTATCGTATCAAACATTGAACGAGGATAAATAACGAAACGTTCTTTGGATTCGGGTGACAGGTTTGCTAGTCCAATGTATGGGCGAATGTCTTTTCCACGTTGACGTGTAGATTCCACAGCAAAGAACGATTCGTGTGAATTAAAATCGCCCCCGTTGGGATTGTAGCCAAACGTCAAACGATACGAATCATCTGGTCCGTCCAAATAGGAAAATGAAAAAGCCCCAAAAAGTCCAACCCCGTCCAGCTTATCATTGAGTTCAGTCACCAATTCCCCGATCCCCTGATACTCCTTGCCTTCGATTTGGAGAGAAACCATGGTTGTTTCTTCTACGGCCAGCCAAAGAATATTTCTGTTTGCATCTATCTGTAAAGGAAAGGATATCGGTTCACCAAAAACCTTGCCCATGGACAGCCGTGGATTTTTCCAACCATCCTCAAAGTTCCCACCCCAGCCATCTTCAAAGGTGTCATTATCCTGTAGCCAGGTCTTAGGTGAAGCCACACCGTCCGCCGTTGAATCTGGTAGTTGTTCCGCCAATATTATGTTAGACAGAAGTCCCATGCTGACCACAGAGTCCACCGTATATTCGCCGTCATTGCCTGTAGAATCCGAAATCTCTAATTTGGAACGGAATCGATAAGCCTTTATCTTGGATGTCGGAATCGAAATCTCGTTATTTGCTTGGTTCACCTGTGCTATGTTGGCTGTACTGGCTTCCAGTAGCCAATTCTCGATTTCACCAGGTAGGCTGCCAGCCTCTTCTAGCGATTCAAAATGCTGTCCCCAGTCAAACTGCTCTGCAACACCCTCACCGCCAAACAAAGCCACGATATAAACCAGATCGTCAAAATCGTTGCAGAGCTCGCCATCTTCCCCGAACACCTCCCCATCAGAAAAGCCAATGTTCAAAGCTACCGGATCGCCATACGAAACAATGTCTTCTTCAAATCCAATATCCAAATTGGCGCCGCCACCCGTACACTCTATCGATCCATAGGCACCGACATAAATCTGTTCCCCCTCTACCACTGCGTCCGCTGTTGGATCGTATTCGGTCAGCTTTGCCTTTATATCGATAACTGCCTCTTCTGCCGTCGTTATCCCTGTCGTTAGTGTTATCGAAACGGAATCTGTGCCGTTAAGCTCGAAAAACAGGATCGCATTTAATCCAGCCCTGGGGGCTATCGGCCAACTAGCCTTTGACTGGAGAACTCCTCGTGGACCAGCGATCTTAAGCTTAGCCTGGGTCCCCTGATGCTCGGATATAACTTTGATCCACCCACCGTCCGAAGATGCTCTGGGTGAAACCCGTGCGTGCTGCCAATAGGAAAACATAACGATGCCGATCTCCTCGGCTGTCGCCGCTGCCATGTTTTCAAAAAACTCTTCCCAGAGCTGCACGTACTGACCGCGTCCTTGTTCTTCTAAATCTGGATATGTCAACCCGGATGTTCCCGCATCAACGTACAGATGAGAGTTCCACCCCTTGGATTCTGTTTCTAGTACCAACTCATTGCTTTCAACAGTTGCCGTCACGCCGGACAACTGGGCGTTGTATACATCGGCAACGTCCTGCGCCGTAGTCTCGCCACCGGCAAACGTGACCTCTTGTACAGACCCACGGTTCACAGTGAAGTAGGCTTTAGCCCCGGCTCCTATAGGTGCCACCGGATAGGAAGTCATATCGACTAATCTGGCCGGCCAACCATATCCATCAACGTCACAATAGAATGTCGGTGGAATTATCAGCTTCACAGTTGTGGGAGGTGTAAGAATAACATCCCCTTCCACCCAGATCATAGCCATCGTTCCCTTGTTGTTGACTTTTTTTACTTTCCAAAATCCGCCCACGGTGTCATTTCCGGTAACCGTTTCAACTAGGATTATGGAGTCGGGAGGTATTAGATACCGCAGATCGGCATTGTCAACCTCGAACACATTGTTACCGTCATCTATAGAGGTGACGGCTATCTCTTTATTGCTTAAAACATATGGACTATTTGTGGCGCCCACAAGCTGAGCAAACCAGTCAAACCAGTCAAAATTCTCCTGCGGTTGCAAGGATCCATTCTCTCCAAAGTTGGCCCATCCAGGACCGGATGCCTTATATGTTAACGACCAGTCCTCTGCGTCCCCTGGGTTTTCCCCAGCCTCAGAAAAGTCCTGGTTCTGTATTACAGGTGTCAGCATTACAGTTCTAAGCCTGTGTCTCCGTTAATTAAAACGACTTCTCCAAGCACCGGGAACTGGTAGTTGCCGATTGAGACGTCGTTGTGTTTTTCGTTCAGGGTGAATTGATCCACCCCTGCACCTATTTTGCGGATCCCAGATACGTCCCGCACCTCATTGTAAATATCCGAAAAGGCGATCTGTCCTGCCGGGTTGTCATTCACATCCCGGTAGTTCCATCCAAAATCCACATTCATGTTCGGTGTTAAATCGTCATTGAGTGGTTGAAACCACGTTACCAAGTTGGAGTTAACCGTGGTTCTTACAGTATCGGCGTCAGCATCCTTGGTGAGGTAAACCACTGCGTAAATGTCGATCGTTAAATAATCCGCAGGTACAGCCTGCACAACGAAGGTCGGCATAGTGGGATAGGTGACCGTGACCAACTGCTCCACCGCATCGAGAGTGGCTTGGCTAGGTGTTCCACCACCCGGTGGAACAATAAAGATTCTTCCTTCGTTTACTGGTATTGAACTGTCTCTATCAGCACTCAAAAACAGGGCTCGTCCAACACCATCAACACTCACTGCCCTTATCTCGAAGTCCTCATCTGCAATAGTTCCGTTGCTTAATCGCCTGTTGTTGGGAATGTTTATCCTGGCAGCATTTACAGTTTCCCTATCTTCACCACCTTCTGCTTTTGCAGGGTTGGTCACAGTCAGGATCGCCCTGGTTCCCAAACTGTCATAATATTGAGAAACGAACTTGGTCAATGAGTTTTTATCTACCTCACCAGCCTTACCACCTCCCGTTTCATAGGTGAAAGTTATTTGTCCCCGTGGTATAGCACCGTTCTTGTCGTCACCAGTTCTCAGAAACGCTTGATTATTCTGGTCCACAAACACCCTAAAGACCCGGTCCTCTGCTCTGGATTGCAGGAAGTTGTCTACTGGGGTCCACTCCCCTGCCGCACTCTCCCCCGTAGCCGACCCGTCCAGATAGGGTGTGTCTGGTAACATGAAGGTCTGGTTTTTCTTGCCGGTAGAAGTAAAGGTGGCCTGTCTGGTTATCGAATGTCTCCAACTCAGATTCGCTGTTAGTTCTCCGGCTCCGATCAAGACGTCTTCCTGGATCTCTCCTTGCACGGAAGTGGGCACATCCGCAGTCTTTACTTTGTCACCTTGCCCGATAAGGATCGTTCCCGCCAGTGGTCCGTTCTGTACCGTTACAACCAGATCGGCTGTGGCTGCTGTGGCCCCGGCCACACTATAACCCTGTCTCTTTCCGTGGAGAATGGCACTCTTTCTCTCTCTCATGGTAGGGACAAAAAATTCTCTCTTTAATTGGGCCAGATAATAGTCTTTTAGACTCCCCGTAAAACTACACACCGAACGCAAGTAATTCACCACGGCAATAGCGGTTGGGTCAGTAAGATCCTCTAAAACTGATTCCTGTAAATCGCGGAGCCTCGCATCTATTGCTTGAAAGTCCCTGGGCGTGAAATCCTGATTTGTGATGTCAAACATTAGATTTTGACCTCCGCTGTTAGCCTTTTAGCCATATTAGCACGCTCACCGACTTCTATCGAGACTTTTGACTCGTTTCCACTTATTTCTGGCTTGGCATTTGTTACCACGTAACCAACCGCATATTTTCTTATCTGGTCAGTAGCTTGTCGAATTATAATCGCCTTGCCTGCGAGCTTTACCATCTTCATGTGTTTCAGCTTTTTTAGTTCCATTCCCAGATCGCCGTCCCACTGACACTCCCCTTTCTCGATTCCAAAAAGAAGAGTTAGGTTTGTCACCATGAGATCTCGACCGGTACCCTTGCCAAGATCCCCTTTTCCATCCAGCTGAATTGGGAAAATGATTCCGGTTCCTAACATCGTTGTTCTCCCAGGGCTAAAGTGATGGCCAGTTGTGGATCCGGTATTAAGGCAACTAGCTCATCCAGTAGGTTTGCCAACTCCCGGAGCAAGTCAATAGCTTCGTCCAAGAGATTCGGATCTGCAAGCAGCTCTCCAAAACAGGGTATCTCAGGACCACCTATTAAGCCAAGTAATATATTCAAGAGAAGAATTATTCGACCGATCGACCTCAAGGCATCCGCTGTGGTCATCAACTGGTTTTCCATGTTGGTCTGAGCACAGGCCAGTAGTTCACCCAACTTCACATCGTTCATGTCGGATGCGGTATCGATGGCATCTAAAATGTCCTGTATTTTGTCCTGTATGTATTCAAGGTCGTTTGCCAAAAAGCGGAGTAAATCGGCAATAACTTTTATAAGGGCAATGACCATTCGGGGAATCGCCAGTTGGGCGATCAGGTCAAGCAACTTGTTGATCTTCTCTACCAACTCCGGCACACATTCCAAAACACCAGACGGATCAAGGCTCGTAGCAAAATCGGTAATAGCCTCAATACATCGAAAGATTGCCAACACAGTCTCGAGCTGGCTAAAAAACGGATTTAAAAACGACATTGCTGGCCCGAGTTGTCCCAGATAACCCAGTATTGTTTCTGATGGCGCCGGTATCGTTTGGATCTTCTGTATTATGTTGGAAAGACATGCTCCACCTGGAAAACAAATGTCATCAGAAATATTCCAGTCCGGGAGCTCGGCGCAAATCAGGTTGTCTTTTATATTCCAGGAGAAAGCCATTAAATCATCCCGTTCTTCTTTGACACCACACGTCCCTGAATTCGTACTTCGCCGTTAGCCTTAAGATCCATGTCACCCAGTGTTTCGAGCTGTAACCCTGTCATAGCATACAGACGCACACCGTGGCCCTCAATATCAAACCGAAGTTCTATTACATCTTGGTCCACACCGCTGGTATTTGGCTTGACCACTTTAAAGACCGCTGATCGTTGACCCTCTCTGCGGTCGTGTACAAATCGAAAGTTTTTATCTCCTTCCACCGTCACATCTGGGTGTTCAAACTCCGGAAAGACTTGATCCCTGGTATGTGATCCGGGTGACCATTGTAATTTGTCCGGGTCTCCATCTACAAAAAACACGTCTACCATGGCCCCTCGTGGTGGTACATGGTTACGACCAAACAATTCCGCCCCACCTGCGTTCATAGGCCAAGCCCAGGCACTCTCTTCCAGTTTGCCCGGTATACGAACCTTGACACGCCCTATGACGTCCATGTCGGCGCACTCTGGGTCGTCTGCTGGATCCTTTTCTCTTTTTACAATAAAGCCTTTGAATGGTCCGTTCATCTAAATTCCTGGCAATTGATTCTGTGAAGCCTCTGTCGGTGTCATTTGATCCCAGTAATGGGACTCACCCTGCTTGTCCACATAGGCCCACATTTTTACAGGTTCGTTATTATCCCCAATTCCCCAAACGGCCACACGCTCCAAAGACTCCTTCGGTGGTGGCTCTTTGTTGTCCTCGGGTTCGTTCTTTTTCTTTTTTATTTTCAGTATGTTTTTAGAGTGTATTTTTCCAAGCGCATCCCGTCTGGTCACTAGGTCTTGCTTGTAAGTTCCGTTCCCTATAAAGGTAATGGCTTCCTTGACGTAGTACAGGCCGTCAAATGCCTCGGCATACTCTCTTAGACCAATCAGCATCTTGGCACCCAGGAGGGGTTCCCCCCGGATAGACACATTCATTTTGTATCGACCACCAGCAACCTCTCGATACATGGCTTCCGCTGCTTCGGTTACTTCCTGCTGTGTGGCTATCCCCAGATTCACGGATTCCTGTCGTGATATTCGAGCTTGCCGGTTTCCGACTGGGTTATCTGGATCCCCTACCTCTTGTTCTTCTCCAAGACTTGCAATGTGCCGTGCGATATGTTCCCCCAGTGTTTCTTCCTCATCCGCAGCACCGGCCTCGGCAAAGACCTCTTCGTGTGTATACGGGTCGATTGCTGAAACCCGTACCTTGGCCAGATCCTTCGAAAGGTTGGCATCTATCTGTGGCTCAGAAATCAGATACCCATCACCGTCATAGTATCCCCTATATGTGAACCACTTGGTAGGTTCCGATGCCATGGGTCTGGGTGTAAAATGAGCTCCTGCTGCATCGATCCACCACACATAGCCATTTCGATTTGCCAACTTCTGGATCATCCTGGCGTCTGAACGGTTCTGTGTTATGGTTTCCCGTACTGTCTCAGTCTCCACTATGTCCGCCAAGAGACCTTCGTAGCCATTAAATGCGAAGATTTCCCGAACCACATCCGAGTCCTTGGCTCCGCTCCATGATTGGAACTGTCTTTTTCTGTCCATTAGGACAGATTCATCCTTTGCCTTGACCGTAAAATTGGTCCCCGTCTGTCCACCTTTTTGAACTATCATCCGTCTAGGAATACACATTTCATCGGCCCAACCCCACGCAAGTAGAAACTTTTCTCCGTTTCTTAGATGGGGCAAGTCCAAACAATAGCGATCTTCGTTCTTAAGGACAAATTCCGCCTTGTCTACCCCCTTATCCTTGTCGTGGAATTTGAAATTAATCAATCGGTCTCGAAAAACCTCCAAAGGACCGTCACCCTCGTCACTCTGGATAGAGCCGATCCAGATCCTTGGTCCTCCCCTCCACATTAAAACGTGACCCCGGTCCTTGAACCAAGTATTTTCTTTTCAAAGGTGTCTTTTGATGGAACGTAGACAGTCGTTCCCTTTTTGGGTGGTATAAACGGATCGGTGACAGGTTCGGGCTGAAACTCAGCAATGAAACGCCAGTAGCTCTTGGCTTGCGGTATTGGATGCCAGTATATGTGGGCTATGTCCCACCATTGCTCGCCATCTGAGACGATGTGTTCACTGTTGTCAGGCAAATCCACATACAGGAACGGTTCGGCGTCAGTAGTGTACAGATTCCCATCTTCGTCGGTTCGTTCCAAGCTGTTTCTATAGACACTGTATCTCGTGATCTCCGCCATGTCTAAGCCCTCTGATAGCCGAGCTCTTCCAGCTCCTCTGCTGAATACCAGTACTGCGGATCCTCTTTCCACGTGGTCCGCATTGTGAGTGAATCAATCCTGCCTGATGTTGGATTTCTACGAGTGACATCCCAATCGATAGATTCCAACCGGCAGTAGACTGTGAATACACCTGGTACTTCTAAAAACACAAGAGGGGTCTGTCCCCCCAGTATCCCGGCTGGCCTTATTCCAGGGGCAGCCAGAGAGCGTATGAACGCTCGAGCCTTGTCGATAATATCCGACGCTTCATCCGCTGTTATTTTCCTCTTTGACTGTAGAGGTATTCGTTCATACCTTATTGTGAAAGAGAAAGTTTCCGAATCTGTGCCACCATAGATCATGGGACTTCTGGGTTCTGCCAATGCTCTCTCCCCTCCGTAAGCAGCCCGAACCCCACCTGAGAAACTCTCTGGTTCGTAATGTAAAACGATACCCTTCGATTGAGTGGGATCGTCTTCGTTGACGTTCCAGATTTTGGTTCTGCTTTCAGTTGGTAAAGTCATTGTCTCTCACACTCTAGGGAGCAGGTGGCCCCATATCCTCCCAGTCATAACTATCTTCTTTTTTGGTTTCTCCGGCTTGGTCAACTAATCGTCCAAACTCGTGTTCACCTATAACCAGTTTGAGTCCCTTCAAACCCCCGCCTTCTTTCATGGCGTTTACCAAGGAGAGCTCCATTCTCTTGAGTATGCCGTCCCACTGTTTTTCTAACCGTCGTGCTGATTCCTTGTCGTCGGCAGCTCTCTTCTTGCCGGCCTCAACAGCACTGACAAACAAAACTCTCTGAAGGGCAGCAAGTGCCTCATCTTTGCCCTCGAACTGTCCTGCCTTTTGTAGTGTTTCCAAACGTCGGGCCCGACGGCCAACAAACCGCTGTACATCGCTTTCAAATCCGAAGGCGGAACTGGGAACTTCTCCAACCCCTTCTATGCTCGTAGATCCCCTTCTAAGTCCCTCTGCAAACGTCCTGGAACCCTCTATTAGTTTTTGGCTTGTGAGAGGCCCACCCTCTCCCTTTCTCATCAAATCGGCAAAGGTTACGTTCTCCCCAAAGTTGCCTACTATATCCACCATGTGACCCACATAACCGAACTTGTCCAGCAGCCACCGTAGTCCGTTCAGTACGTCCTGGATAGTGTCGGCAAGCTCCCTGGCTTCATCTATCATATCGGCCATTGTGAAATCACTGGCCCACTCAGAGAACCGCTGTCCCATCTCCACAGACTTGGTCATCATCTTGATAATTGTCTTTGAAAAACCGGATAACGTGGCGCCAAAGCTCTTTCCTTTGCCCTCCCATTCGGACAGGCTCTTTGACCCCCTTTGGGCGTTATCGAACCAAGATCCAAAGGCATCCTGCACAGCTTCTTTAAACTCATTCCACGGACCAGTGAGACGTCTCAAACCGGCATCGAATCCGTCTACCACCCCCTTAAAGAACTCTTTTGCCTTGCCCAGCCATACACCAAACGTTCCAATAAAGTCGGCCACCCCCTGGAACTTTGCCTGCTTCATATCCTCGATAACGGCTTTTGATAACGCACCGTCCGATATCAGATCAGTGACCGCCCTGTATCCCAGTTTTAGCTTCTCAAAGAAGGAAGCTGTCTCGTCTCCGGCTTTTCCAAAGTTTTTGGAGATCGTTCGATAGACACCATAGATCCCCACACCCAGGGCAGAGAAAAGAAGTGTGAGAGGTACAGCCAGCAAAAGGATTTTTCCTATGGTCAGAAGAACTCCACCGAAGGAGATATCCAGTAAGGACATCAAACCTTTCAAAATGAAGAAGCCACCTATTACCTTAATAAGTGTCCCGGATAATACCAAGAACCCGCTAACAGCATTTTTCACCGGTTTCGGTAACTTGGTGAAGATTTCCAAAAACGCATTAAAGGCTTTTAGTCCATACTTCACCGCGGACTTGGATAGGGCGGCTGTCCCCTTTCCAAGTTCTATTTGGAATGTCTGTAGTGAACCTGAAAGTAGCTGTAATTGCCCATTGAGAGTGTCCAATTTCATATTGTTCATCTCTTCGGCAAATCCGGCCACCTTGTCGGGATCTAGGGTGTTCATCCAGTACTGCCATGCCTCCTGACCCTTGAGAACCTTGCCTGTTTCGGTTGTTATTCCTTTCTCGAGCTGTGTCATTAATGGCATTATCGCCTTCATTCCACGTGGACCAAATATGTCCTGAATCATGCCAGCTCGTTCCCCGCCTTTCATCGATCCGAATTTGCTACTAATATCGAGTAACAGCGCACCAAATCCCCTAAACTCTCCCGTCGCCTGGTCGATAACATCTATTCCAAGATTTTGCCTAAGTTTTCTCTGGTTCGTTGGTTTTGATAATCTGGCCGTGAGTATCTGAAACGCCGAACCTGCCACCTCGGCACTGGGGATAACGTTCTTAATTAGACCAAGTGTTGCCAACGTGGAGGTGAAATCCACATCCATGTTCTGTGCAGCAGACGAAGCATACTGCATAGCACCAGCAAGATCTTCAATGGCCATACCGCTTTTCGTGGTAGTTTTGACCATCTGATCGACCATGATCCCAGCGTCTTCTGCTTCTCGTCCGAACCCCTTTATCACCTGGGCAGTGAGCTTTGCGGCATCCGCAAGGGGCACCTTTCCCCCCGACGCTCCAGAAAGCAGCAAGGATGGCATTAGAGCACCCAGTTGCTGTTCTACGAGAAAGCCTTGTTGTGCTAGGTTCTGTAGACCTTGAACCGCCTCGGTGGGGGTAAACTGGGTTTCGATACCGGCCTTCTGAGCTGCCGCCGCTAATCGGTCCAAATCCTTGGCCGTGGCCCCCGAAATACCTCGTAGAGTGGCTAGTTCATATTCGAGCTCACCAGCCTTGTCGGTAGCCCCACCCATAAAATCAAGAAGACCACTGCCGATTTTTAAAAAACCACCACCGATCATCATGGACTGCATGGATGATTGCAATACCTTCTGGGTGCGTGACAGGCTCGCACTGGCTCCCCCCAGGGCGGCTTTTGACTTCAGGGCCGAGTTGGACATAGTGTTCAGGGCTGTGGACACACGGTTGGCCGTGGCGCTCGCACCACTATCACGTCCAATGACGTCAAATATGGTTTTCATAACACGGCCGGCCATCTCTACTTTTTCATCCTCTCTTGTAAACGATTAAGGGTTTCCGCCCACTCAATTGCCATATCAGGGGTCATAGCCTCCACGGTGGCTATGGGTAAACCAAGGCTGATAGCAAAGGGGAAGTTGGCAACCAGTAGAATTTCAAGGTCCATTAATCCCTTCCTCGACCACTCACCGAGCAGTGGTTCCCAGTTTAAACACAGGCCGAGATCAATACCCTCCAGGACGCTTATCGGTTCAACTTGTCGGTAAGACCATGCGCTCTCGCTGATCTCGCTCGACGTCTCTTCCGTATCTTGCCGAGGGGGACCCAGAAGTCCGCATCGAAAGGGAGAGGGTGCTCGAACCTCCCCTGACATTGCGTACAAAAAACGTCCATCATGGTATCAAGTCCACAAGCCTGCTCCTCCATCAGGGCTTGGAGATCCAGTCTCTCTTCACCCAGGGAAGCGACCCATGATACCTTGTCGCTGACGTTCACGTCCTCTATCTCTTTGAGTCTCATCGCTAAAGACAGATCGTCGGTGTCCACGTCGGGATCCTGGCGACCTAGCTTCTCGATTACAGACTCATCCTTTCCTACAAGCATTTTCCACTTGATCTGCTTACCCATGAAGTTCAATTCGAATGGCTCCCCAGATTTAAAGATCTTGGCATTCTCCTCGGTCATATGGTAGATAACAAGGGAACCCTCCGGAGCCGTTCTGATGTCTTCTGACCAGCCTAACCGTTCGTTGCAACGTAAGCAGGCCAACTCCATGTTGTACTCGTGACCGTCCTTGTAGGTGACCATTCTGGTGGCCAGTAATCCATAGATGCGATCCTCGGCAATTGCGTTCATCCACTGCACGCCCCCCTGGGCGTTGCTGATCGTGTTGTGGGGATAATCCCCCGCATCTATCAGCTTAACAGTGGCGTCCTCCAATGCCTCGGTGTGAGCATCTACCAAGCCACCCCTGAGCTTTTCGATGGTTCGTTTCATGGCCGAGATCGTGCGACCTCTCATCTCGACCTGCATTCTGCTTGGGAAAGTAAAGACCTGTGTTCTCTCTGTCATTTTGCCATTTGCCCTTTCTTAGTATCTGCGACCCGGTTCAATTACATCTTCTGCGGGTCGATGGATCGAGGTCTTAGAATGAACCCTTCCATTCTTACCTCGTTTCCGGTTGCATCGAACTTGCCGTGGATCCTGCCGCCGCAGTACATTTCATCGAAATCCCACTTTTTGAGCTTGGTCTTTTTGTCTCGATCAAGCTGAAACAGGGTTCCGGTGAAGTACATCTCGTCGATCAGGGTCTGTCCACCGTTAACAAAATCGATGGTGCGATCCCACAGTTCCTTCACTATGTCGTCAACGAAGGACGGACCTTCAACCCGGACGTCTACCTGCGGTGGATCCCCTGGGACTCTCTGGTTATACAGGGTTGCGGATTCAGGAACGACCACATCGTCCATGATCTCCTCGGGAATGTCGCAACTGGTGAACCGGACCCTTTCGATTCCGTCGATCTCAAGGATCCAGTTTTTGGTCATATGAAAATTCTTTGGAGGCATTCTAAACTCCTTTTACCCAGCCAGGGTCCTTGTCACTTCTATTGTGACATATTTAGCGTCATCGGAAAACCCAAGACCGAGAAGTCCGACCATTTCTTGCTGAGCTCGAACCTCCGGTGGATTAAGTTCTTCGTTGTTGACCTGCCAGAAGGTCTCCTTGTCCGGATCAAAGGCATCCTCTGGTAATCCGCCTAGCCACTTGGAGCCCCTTCTCTCCCACTCACCGCGGTTCTTGTCGTTGTTTTTCTTGTGCTTCATGGAGATGGCGTCTCGGCGTAGGCTCTCCACAATGTAGATAACTCCTCGAGCGTGCCACTGGCGTGGCCAGTCACCGTCCATTTTTAGGTTGTCACCACCATCGAAGCAGTATGGGTGCCGTGTGGTCTCTTTCCAGATCGGTTCGATACCCACGTCGGCCACGAGACCACGGAGGGTGACATCCTTTACCTCATCGATTTCGATACCGATGACGTTCGGGATGTTTCCGTTATCTACACCCGCTGACGATACAAACACCCCGTCCGGGTGGTTCTCGTCGTTGTACTGGAACTTGCCCATCTTTGACATGGATGGACAAACGTAGATCCCTTCGTCATCCCCAAAAATGTCAGTCCAGAGGTTGGGTATCTGGATTCTGGGCCATCCACAGCAACCGAACTCCGACTGTCCGAAAAGGTTTGTTTCCGAAAAGGTCTTCATCGCTTGGGCCGTGGCCACATCCGCCGCCTCTGGCGTTGGGTGTACCATGTAAACCATATGATCCCGAGAAGTCTCGTATGAGTGCATGGAAGCGTGGATCGTTGTAGACGAGCGGCCTGGGATACCGATCAGCTTGACGTCTTCCTCAGTATCGAAAGTATAGAGCCCGGTCTTTCCTGCGGACGTTCCGACAAAGTCGGCATCCTCAAGATCGGTGAGACCATTGTCACCACCTGTGAGAGCACTGTACGTGCCATTCTTTGGCCGAGCGTTCAACACGGACATTCCCCCACCTACCAGGTCGAGATCCACGACATCTAGGAGGTCATCTCCCTTGGTGTCGTCGTTAAAATTGGTTGCGACATACAAGGCATCGTCGGAATCCATGGTGTAATTGCGATAGCGCTGCTGAACCACACCTTTGAAATACGTGATAATGTCGAACCTGGCAGCCTCGCCATTGGTTGCGTCCAGGATCTGAAACGACACATCGTCCGTGTAGTCCCCGTCGGTCTTACCCTGGAACTTGAGGGTATCTTCCGGGGTTGCGTCCGCTCCGGTGTGCTCCAGTGTGTCAAGGCCAAGTGCTGTAACTATCGCACTTGCAGCCATCTGAATGGTTGCAGCGGCCCCGGTGGCAGTTGTTGAGAACGTGCCAGTGTGTGTCGGGTTGTCTGTGTATGTGACTCCGGTGAAGTTATCCTCCACCCAGGTTTTGAACTCGGTTGCCGTAATAGCATCCAAGTTTTCAAAATCCCCTGTCCCCTGAGCTTCCGTCGTTGGGTAATTCAACACACCGTTTGCCGAACCACCTGTCACCTGGAAGTATGCTTCGGTGCCCTGCCTGTCTGTCTCGATTCGAACTTCGCCGGTGGCTATGACAGCTCTACCGCCTTCCAGTTGCTCGTTTATCTGTGCCTGAAATTCTGCGGCTGTGGTTGCGGGGCTGGCGAATGTGATGATCTGCTCGCTACCCTTATTGACCTTTACGGTTAAGGTGTTGCCGACCTGATCTGCCACTGGGAATCCAGCCACGCTCACCTGGGATGCTCGTGTACCCTCAATTGCATAGTTTTGCGGAGCACCTCCACCAATGATCATTTCCAGATCATCTCCGTCCTCCAATGAGAACGGGGCTTGTGCCGTGGTGGTCACTGTGGCAGGTGATTCTGACGCGCCCTCGTTGGTAATAGTCTGCTCGCCCTTGGCAGATGTCGCAGAGTTGACATTACCCGGATCGGTAAAGTGGACTATGCGCCTCACATCGATTGCAGTTCCACCACAGTCAAAGAACTGCTTTATGTTTTGTGGAACTTTACAGTGTTCATTATCGAAGGGACCGCCATACAGCTTCTCGAACATTCTCTCCGATGAGATAGTCCTTCTATCGAATGGCCCCCGAAGGGTCACACACAGGATCCCCGCCCTGAATGTCGGTGTCCCCGATACAACCTTATTTCCTTTTTTAAATCTTACTCTTACTCGAGCAGCTCCGGTCGGCATGTCGTTCCTCCGTTTTTCGTTTACTAACGATCTAAACCTAGACTAGCACAGAACTAGGTCGGTTGAAAATCTAATTCCAACGAAGTCCAGTCGCGGGTCCATCCATACGGCTGCTCGTTGGGATCCCTCAGTTCCAATCCTTCAATTATAGCACCGGTTCTACAGTGCTTAAAACCATCCAATGCCGGTCCCATGTCATACGATGGAAACGCATCATCTGGCAGGTTTAATGGGTATTCGTAGTCATCAGCGCCAATGTCCCAGGTCTCGGGCGTTACACGCACAAACGGACATTGTGCTATAAAGTCAACAAATGCCCGTCCCAGGTTCAAGATTTCGTTGTTATGGCTGGCATTTGAATATATCTCGATTGAGGACATGACAATATCTACAGCAGTTCCGTTTCTAAAGGTCTCCCAGGTACCAGGGGAGGTTTCTACGTCCTCACCCCCCATTCCTTGCTGGTTTGAATTAAACTCCTCGTTTATACCGTTAATGTGAATCAGCGGCAACGTCGCCTGCTGCTTTATCACATCGGGGATCCCTTCCGTCAAATCCCAGTACAAGCGGTCTGTTGTAAACCATACGTTAGGGTGAACATGTCTACGAAGTGCCCGAAGAAATTGTTCCATAACTCTCAAATCAATCGGTGACACTGTTAGTTTCGGTCGTTCTACAGTGTAACCGTCATATTCTACGTTTTCGGTAGGAATCTCCACCTGATCATCGTCCAGATTTGCCAAACGCACGATCTGAGTTTTTGGAACCAGTTTATAGTCCCCCCGGTACTGGGGAACCCTGGCGATGGCTTTAATATCCGTCACGGCATGGGCATAGTCAGATTCTACCCCATCAAACTGAACAGATATGGAATTTCTAGGCTGCACGATCCCGTCAATGACTACCCTCGGCCCAGGTAAACGAAACCCCGTTCCGTTTATAGTTATGAGGTTCTGTCCCCGTGTTAGCCCACTAGCTGGCGTGATGCTTGTTATTGTAGGAATAGTCATGCCGATTTCCCCATGAGAAAGATATCCAACCGGGTTGAAAACCTCTCGGAAGCGTTCATCTCCCATGATTCATGGGACGGTCCCAAGAACGGACGGGCTGGTATTTTCTTTCTAAACTTCTTTCCCACCGGCCAGGGAGCCTTTAAAACCCCCATCTGATACAGAAAAAGGGAAAACTTGTGCATTCTCGGTGTCACTGTCACGGTGTACTGCCTGGTTCCATTTTCGTGGATCTCGGCTATATTCACGAGATCCTGACCATTTTTTCCACGTTCTCCCCTGTGGATTCCGACGGTATAGTGGGCGAAACCTACCCTTTTGACATTTATGCCACCGATCAAATCACCATGATGAATCAGTGCCTTGGTTGGTCCACGCCTTGGTGATTTTCTACGGGTTGCTCCTCTTCCTCCACCCCCTGATTTCGGAAGCCCACGCAACAAAATGGTCGTTTCCTTGAGTGGTTTTATCGCCCGTCCCCCAGGGCTCTGACTTCTCAAACCAAGAACAATTTCCTTTCTCAGTTCGTGAGCCTCCTGCATAGTGGCACGTTCAATGGACCTTACTATCAGCCCCTGAAATTGGGCTGCTTGCCTTTGAGAGGCAGCCATACCCTTTATTTCCATTCGAAGTACTATGACGTCACCCTGTCCTCGCTACACTCCAGATAATACAGCCGGTTCATCCTGTCTCCGTGAGCTTTGAGACCGTGCCCTGCTCTCTCCACGCCATGAACCCACAATCCATTCGGATCCTCAAAGGACTCTACCAACTTGCCCGACATGGTCATTAACTTTCCGATACGGTCACCGACGTTGATCATCGGTATTCCCCGGCTGTCGATAAGCCCCTTTTTTTGCAACCTGGCCCTTTCAACCACAAACACAGTCTTCTTTTCTTCGTGTGGCCCCCCTGGAACCATCCTTCTGCCACCCCAGTTATTGCGATCCACCTGGCAAACCAATGTAACCGGATCGAGTTCACGAATTCGAGTTATTCCCTCTTGAGTATCGTCGTCCACCGGCTTTATGGTACCGAATATTTCATCGACCCCGCTATCGATTGCAGATGTGACTGTAAAACCAAGCAGGCCAGCCACAGCGTCGCCAGAAACTTCAATGGACCCACCATCCCCCTCTGTGTCCGTGCCGAGTACCAGGGCGCCGTCTCCGTCTTTGTACACGTCTCCACCGGTCAACCCTGAATCGATTACCGACACCATCTCATCCACGGTCGCCGCAGAGGGATCAACAAACGCCGTCTGCAGAATGTTAATTGTCTGACCGCCGCCACCATCAATGGACACTACCAGGGTCCAGTCCTGGCTGTTTAAATTGAATGGTCCAATGGCACTAACTATAGAAGCTTTATTGGTCCTCACTGCCGAAAACCGTCGTAGCTGAATCTTCATCTTCTGTATCAGTCTAGCCATTAGACACTCACCATCGGGCTCGGAGCAACAAACGTGGCCAACAACCGGTCCACAGAAGCATCTCCTGTTAGATTGCCACCAAATAACGCCTCTGACGTGTCTTTGTTGTACTCAATCTCCTGATCCCTGTTTTTCATTCTTACCACATCCAAACGCCTGCGATATTCTTCCCCATCACCGTCTGCCAATGGGTAAATGTATTGCATTACCAACATTAGACAAGCCTGCTTAATGAGTTCGGGAGTGTCCCCATAGGTCAGTGGCACCTGGCTACCCTCAGATGTCTCACCCACCGGATCCCCTGGTCCTAGTTCTGTGTAGCCAAAATAACCATGAACCTTGATGTTCTGTTGGCCTTCGGTAAATATCCCAAACCATGATCGATTATTGGTCAGATCCCTTTTGTATTCAATCTTCGGCCATCTTCGGTCATCTGGCTCTAACAGGTTTTGAGTGAGGTGACGATTGTAAACCACAATGTCGGAGTTCTCGATTGTGGTCCCGTCTATCTCCAGCTCGAGCAATGCTATTAGAGGGTGTCCGAATTCTTGGTAATCGTCCCCTTCTCCGTCCAGTTTAATGGTGAGTTCACGTGGTTCAAAAAACCGCCTGGTTACACGGTCGATCAGGTTTGAAGCCTTGGTTATCGCAGCTTCAATCCTATCGTTTGGAAATTCATCCTCGTCCTCAAATCCCTCGTCCCGGACATCCTGCACTGAAACATACCCAGCCATGTCACCACGTACCGGATCCGCCTTGTCCGATTCCTCGGACGTACCCGAGTTGAAATAAGCGCAGGTGTAATAGTAGGAAGAGGACCCGGCTAGATCTGTGAACAGATAGTCAGTGACCCCAGCTACAAGCGGAACCCGTGTGGCCGGCGTTGTAATCTCCGTCCATGGCCCCGTTGGGTTGTCCGCCCTGTACACCTTCTGAACGTCAAAAAGGGTCATTACGTCCGCAAGGTCGTCCACATACCAACTATATGTTATCACTGACATCTTAAGTCTCCTCAACTTTCTTGCTCTTGGGTCTCAGGTTTCGAGTTCGCCCTATTGGCTTCAACTCCTTGGCCGTTGCTGATCTCGGTCTGTAATCCGCATCATCAAACGAAACGGACACAGACTGGGGTCTCATGTTCTCTGCATCCACGGAATCCGGTCTCATATTTTCAACCCCTATACCCTCTGGCTTTAAATCGGTTTCGATGTAATGTGCAAAGCTCGGACCCAGTAGCCAAAAATCGTCTGAGAGTATGACCGAGCCAGGCATTCATTTTCCTATCCCGTAGCGAACCCTTTATTAGCGTACCACGTTCGACTGCCATCCGTCCCCTGAACGGAAATAAAATATGCATGGTGTGTTGTCAAATCCGAATCGGATACGAACGAGAACACACCGTCCGCGTCCGGGGAATCGTTTGTCCCCAGGTCTTTCACAAGCCCATCCTTGTCCTTGATCTGGGCGGCTACTTCGGTCAGCGTGGTAACACGTTGTCCATCCACCTCGAGCCAGCAGAGCATGGTGATATGGTTCCCATCATCTGCCATTGAGAACCGCATTTCTCCGTCTTCCTCTGAACCGAGGTGCACATTGTACTGGTTTCCCCATATCTGCTTATTTAATGGGATGAGCACTTCCGCAACCCAAACACCCACAGCGTCCGGCGTGAACGATATTTTATATTCACCCGAGCTGTCAATCTCTGTGATGGTAGGCGTAACAGCCTGCTCCACGCCGTCCTTCCATATCGTAGGATCAAAATCGACCACCCCTGAGACCTTAGAATACCCGTCCTCATCGAAGACGGGGAACTGGTCTATTACCTCGGAGCCTATTTGAACATATCTGCCCATCGTCTACCCAGAACTTTGCTCATCCAATGAAATACCGTAAAAGGTAGCAACCGCGTGTTCCCCCTCAAATGGTATGTTGTTTTGTAAACCACAACGAATTTCCATGCCGTAAGACGCTATCAGATCCGTTGATGCACGGTCAGCATATGGCCAGCGATAAATATGAATAGGCTGAGATGTGCCCCTGTTCGATCCTCCCATTGCTGGGATCACTGGATAGCTACCAGCAGCTTCGTTGATGTAATCGAGCATAGTCTTATAAATCGTCGCGTTATTTATGGGAATTAGAGTTCCGGGTGGGTATGGCCCAGGGGGGTCTGCTGTGGTTAAGAGTTCCGGCGCGAACACATCAACATAGCCCCACGCCTGGAACGTAATGGCGTCGGTCAAGACAATGTCTTGAGAAAATTGAACCTCCACTTTTGTTAGTCTGATTATCTTGTTTTCTTTGGGCTTAATAACTGTGTTTGAGCCATTGGCCTTGGAATAGGTCGCTACAATCGGTGTCGCTGGCTCCTCATGGAACGTAACCGAACCGTCTTCATAGTTAACTGAGAAATCGTGAGTGTCTCCCCCAAAAGGTTCGTCCTCTTGTTGTTCAACGCCATTGGCTTTCACGACTGGCACATAATCCCCATTGAGATGATCTTCCCCCGTTATCCTTCCCCTCGTGGTGCATATCCAAAAGGGGTTCACACTGTTAAAGGTCAGCCCATCTCCACTGTCAGAAAGTGTTTCGTTCTCTATCCTACTTGACTCGGGCCACCAAGTTGTCTTGTCACACCAATCCACTGACAAAACATCTACTCTGCTACCGGCTGGAGGAGACATGGAGATCTTCTGATTTCCATAGTTATCTGAATTTATACCTTCTACTTTTGTGGGCATCCTTTACCTCGCAACAGCCTTGACTCGACATTTAAAATAATCGATTCCAGATGCCAAATCGTCCGCAATTCGAAGAATCAGTTTTTCCGTTGAATCCGCAGCCAATCTGATGACTCCATTTAAATACCTTTGGGCTATGATTTGATCCTTGTTAAGAGGCCAGAAGTTGTAACCTCCGGGGCTTGCAAAGTGCATAAAATCTTCATTTACATTTAATCGATCCATCTCAAGTTCCGCTGTTCCGTTGTAATAAATACAAATGACACCATTCACAAGAGCACTTAACCCGGCAAACTTCTCGGAACCAGCAACAATACGCCTAGCCGCCATGACAAAACCAACTTCGTTAATAATTAGCTCATAATCTGCAATAGCCTCAAACGTAAAATCGACCGGAGTCGTCGAGCCGTCAACTCTCAAATCAGAATTGTCTCCAATTGCTAAAGCACGTCGAAAAAAATCACACTTAATGCCGGTCGGATCGTCCGGAGCCGCGGCGAAACTAACCGCACTTCCGTCAGGGTTGTACAGTGTAGCCTTTATCGAACCGGTATCGTCCAAGACTCTAAGGTGCTCCAAATCTCCTGACGTGACTTTCTTGGCGATCTTGGAATCCGATTGAAGTCGATAAATGGATCCATCCTGAACAACCCCAACAGCATTGCCACTGGCGTCGTACAAAATAGAAGCAGGTGATAATCCGCTCATGCTATTGTCCTTGTTCTTTCGTCTTCAAATGCACCTATGTAGGAAATGGAATCTGTCACTGTAGCGATTACTGTCGAACCGTCCGTATTGTACACTTTCCAAACATCTACTGTGATAAATGGTCCGGTCCAGGTAATTGTGCGTTCCACTATCTTCTTTAATTTGTCCGAACTCTCGTACCAGGTAACACCCGTCGGAAAAACCAAAGGTCCTGTTATTTCTCGATATGCCCCGCTCAGAAATCCCTCTGCCGGTCCATCATCAATAAAATGAATAAGCTGTCTAAGAACTTTGTGTTGCTCTGCTGTTATTCCCCCACTGCCACCAGCGACAAGATCCGACAAGGATGGCTCTCCAACTACGTTTTTGTCTTTGAAACGTAGATTTCCAGAGCCATCCATGCCGACGGCTATTTCCGTATCACTCCCTAAGCCAAACCATGATTCAAGGGTGCCGGATAATTTGTCCCAGAACCCCACCTAAACCCTATGGCAACGGTGTTACGTAGTGGACCAGCACCTTACCAGAACCGGCTGTGGATCCGTCAGAAGTAACTGTTACCTTCACAGGACCCTCTGTGCTTGAGGTGATAGGTGTTCTCTGTGGTACAGAGTACTCGTTCACCTTCTTTACGTTTGAATCACCTGTTGCCATGATTGTTTCGTCACTGGTACCGTCGATGTCCACCTGAATATTCGGGCTGCTGCCATCAAACGCGATTTCCACTTCGTTTGTAACCCTGGTCACTCTCGCCCCGTCAGGAACGCTAGTGGTGGAGGAAACAGGGGTACCGTTGTCGGAATAAGCATAAGCAACCTCGATTGTGAGATCGTGCCCCTGTTGGGTGGGAGTACCATCGCCCTTGAGAGTCCACGTGGCACCTTCCCGTCCATACAGACCATTCTGAATGAGACTTATCGTGCCGGTAACCGCTGACCGTGTGGTGAGGTGTGTTGCTACGTTAGATGGTAGAGTCTGGAGGGTGGTACCGTTGTCGTAGACAATGTCACCGGCCGTATAAGAACCGCCACTGGTATGACAGAAGCCGAACTTGTTGTTGTTGGCTCCTGGCGAAGGAGGGCTAGCGCCATCAAATGAAAATTCAATGTCCGCTATCCGGCCTCTTGCCATCAGCAAGTTGATCAGATCGTGAAGATCTGAACCAGATGAAGGAATGTCTTCTGCTCGAAGTTGCGTATACGCATCATTGGCAGAATTCCTTGCCTCGATAACCCCACTGCTGTCCCGCAGTCCCGGACCGTTTGGTCCATTCAGATGGAAGAACGATTCCAGCGTTCCTTTAATTTTTTCAAACCATGACATTTTCTACTCCTTCTCCCTTTCGGGATTAATTGAGATATACGATTACTCTAGCATAACCTTTGGTCGGTATTCCAGTTGGAAAATACACAAAAAGATTCGTTGCCGCATCGTATTGGTAACAATTGTTGACATTGTAATAATCTTCCACCGTTGGATGATTATCGCCTATTGCTTGCAGTCTTGCATGGGCCACGGGGTCACCAACCGTGATCCCTACGCCATCGTTGAAGCTTTCTATGATCTCTACAATGGTTTCTCGAACGATATAACCTTCGGGGACTCTCCCTAGCAAGATTGGACCTGGGTAATCAGAGTCAGAGATTTCGATGACCAGCGGCCTGGGCCGCAGGGCATCTAGTTGAAATCTCGATAGTGGGTTCCTTAGCTCCATCCACTCCTACTTACCTCCTGAGTCCCTCTGGGGACGGATCACTAAGGGGCTACTTCTTCTTCGCTGCTCTACCAGTGTTTTTAGCCTTGCCCTTGGACTTTGGTTTGGCCTTCGATTTTGACTTTGGAGCAGGTTTTTTCACCTCTGGTTCTGCGACCTTTTCCTCTGGTTCGGTTTCGGTATCTGATTCCGTTCCCTCTATGGGAGTGGGCTCATCACCAAACGGATCTGGATCCGTCTTTTCCTCTTTCGTCTCCACAGAATCGATCTTGGCCTTTGGCTCCGGTGGCTCTTCATCATCCACCTGTCTGGGATTGCGCAAAGCAGCAGTCGGTTTGTCTGCCAAAATCTTAGCCACTTGGCCAGCTATTAGAGCACGGGCTCCAGAACCTCCCTGGGAGGAACGGTGGTCGGCTTCGCTCTGGGCCAACTCCATTAATTCCTCCACGGTACCAACCTTGAACACGTCAAAGATCGGAATGTGAGGATTTCCCGGTTGATGGTGTTCCCAGGTACGGTCTTCGTGCCGTTTCAACAGTTCCTTGGCTTCCTCCTTCGTTATGATAACAAAAGGAGACGGGATGAACTTTTGTCCCTTGGTAGCATCACCAGCGGTATAGTGGCGTCCCAAGATGATGGTATTCCTCCGCAGGTAATTTTTCTTCTTGTTGTACTCTTTCATTCGAGCTGCGAAAATCATTTCGCCCATGGTTCGACTCCTTGCCCCGTCGTTTTGCCCTGTGATAATGAGAGAAGGGGCCGGGCACAGGGCAAATGGTCTGTTTTACCCCCGGCCCCTCTCCCAAGCCTTTCCCGGCACTCTAGTTCGAGATTACCAGGACTTCGAAAACTGTGCCACTAAGGTCAGTTGAGGCGGCTCCAACCCCGGCATCTGCACCATCTGCGATGTCGTTGACCCTGAGCAACAGCTCATCGCTTCCGATGTTGTTGCCCGCGACAAGCCCGTAGGCGGCTAACGCGGTTCCACCTGTGATTTCAAGAGAGGCCCCTTCGCCGACCTCATCGGTCTTGAAAGTCACCTGTGCTCCGTCATCGTAGGCGTGGATCCCGGAAATGGCCTCTAGGGATGCTGCCAACTGTGCTCTCGTAGTGTGAGCGCCGGACAGTGTCAACGTCGCCTCGTCTGCTCCGTTGAGCTTGTACAGAATGGTGTTGCCATCCTGGTCTGCCACTGGCCATGTCTCCACGTCGGTCTGGACAATGGCTGGCGTTTCGGTTACCTGGGTCTTGTAGGCGCCGCAGTTGATGGCGATAACCTCAATGGGGGTGATCTTCAACCCAACAGCGGCCTGCAGGGTTGCAACGAATCCAGGGGTTCCACCGTCTGGGTAGGTGGCATCGCCCGTGAATTTTATTTTATGGGCGTACGTTTGAAGGTTGGCACACAAGTCACCTTCTTTACGTTTCAAGACATTCGTAATCATTTGTTATTCCTCCTGGCCTATTGGCCTTCTTTTTTTCCGCTTCCAATCCACCTAATTAATTTCAGTTAATTAGGATGTGGGAACCTGCACGTTGGTACAACTTGCGGTTGCCTTTTCCTCCTCAAGTGCACAGCCCACTCTGTAGGAGAAGACCATGGTGGTGAGGCGAGATCGTGCTGAACGCTCGAACTCCAGGTAGATGTCTCTGTGCCAGCCACCGATGAACTGTTTCGGGTTCATCAGGATCTCGACGGTTCGGTTTGCGGTTCCCTCGTAGGAGGTCGGCCATCCCTGGATGTTGACCATCTGGATCCCCATGGGAGACGATCCCTTCTTTTTCTCGAGAAGAAGATCTCCGAGGGCGGTTTCTCTGTCAACGAGACTCTTCCTGTACTTGCGCTCTGTCTTGGCAGCGCCTAGGAAGCGCATGTTCATCTCGTCCCTGTCCAGGTACTTCTCGGGAAGAACGGACATTGTCTGTTCTGCCAGATCGACGGACCAGGGTTGTGCTGCGGCCGGTACGTTGTTTGACGTGATCAACTTGATCAAGCCGTTGAAGAGTGCGAGGTCAGGATCTGCGTCGTCGGTGTCACCCGAGACGAAGTTCTCCTGGACGTCCACTGCAATCTGAGCTCGCATGAGGGCTTCCACAACCTTCCAAAGCCCCTTCTTCTCCACGTTGTCTTCGATGATTGAATCATTGAGGGGAACCTCTGCCACCATCTCTTCGGTGGTGACACTCACCTCTGAGGTGACTGGAGCTGTCCGGTCCTCTTCGGGAAGTGCGGTTCCTGCGGCCACCGCATGGGCTACCCTGCCCACGATGGTGATCTTGGGAATCTTCATCTCGGGCTCCGGCATTTTTACCGTTCTCATCATCCGAAGAAGAGGAGCGTCGGCAGCCGTGTCTTTGATGAATTTGGTTGCTACGTTCGGTGGCAACTTCCCACCGTTGTCCAAATCTCCAAGCGCCATTTGGGCTTTACGGAGGATTTCGTTATTGCTTTGGGCCATTTCTAATCTCCTTTAACTTTCTCAAGTGGTGGCGACAAATCGAATAGATTGCTCTCTTCTCCCTGTTCCTCCTGGCCCTTTGCAGTCTGAATGATTTCCCTGGTTTGGAGGGACTGAGACATTCCGATTGCTGTGCTCACCCTTGACTTTTTTGCCTTTTCCTTTTTTAATTCCTTCTTCAAACGCTGGATTTCGGCGGCCTGATCGGATGCCTGCTTCTTGAGCTCGGCCTTCTCCGTATCTACCCTTTCCGGTTCATCCTTACCGACCTCGTTCTTTGGACTGCTTGGACCATTATCAACGGATGCCTTTTTAACAGCCTCTATCGCCTGGAGTGCCTGTTCCTTTAACTCCCGAGCCTTGGCGAGAGCTTGTACACGGGCAAGCGTTTGCCGTGATTTCTCGAGCCCGGTTTTAAAATCGGCGACGAGGTCGGTTCCCTGTCCCGATTTAGAAGTCGTTTCGTTGGAAGGCTCCCCTTCAGGCGATGCTGGTGGACTGCCTGCATCTTCATTGGTATCGTCTTCTTTTCCTGTATCTTCTTCATCTTTGGCCAACCTGGTTTTTAGATCGGCTGGAAGTAATTTATCGATTTCATCTTCGGGGTCATAGGACACGTCGATATCCTCGGCTAGCGCAGCCCGAACAATCCTTTCGTATATCCTGGCCTTGCTGGTGTCCTTCGAATATGATCCGTGATTCCCTTTGAAACGTGATATAGCGTTCCGTATACGTCCCGCGTCCCGAGTATTGGCTGTGTACCCTAGAGGATATTTAAGGTTCACTGGATCGCCGTACAGGGACTCCGTGGTGGGATCCCCGCTTGGGTAGGATAGGTTTGCACCGGATTCAAGGGCTTCAATGCCATATTTTTGTGCCCTGGTCTGTTGTGCCGCCCTTTTATCCTCATCCGAAGCGTCTGAGCCAGGTACAGCCTTAACAGTCTCTTCATCTACCTTTACCAATAACCACTCTTTATGACCGTTGGCTCCCATGTTAACCAGGGAAACTTCTTCGGTATCCATAGAGACAAGACGCTTTTTCGGTTTTTTATTTGTGCCCATCTGCTATTCCTCCGACCCGTCTTCTTCGAGATATTCAACCTGAGCAGTACCACCCACTGAAAACGCCCCCAGGGTTCCGTCCTTGGCCTTCTTCCATAGGAGATCATCGTAGATTCTCAACCGCAGCACCCAGGAACCCTTTCTAATGGTGTAATTTTTGGTTCCCTCCTCAATTACGATATCAGACAAGGCTACGTAGCTTTCAAGAACGGCTACCTTCTCGGACACATCTAACTGATGCATTAAGCCGATCTTGCCACCCTTTTCCATCCAGCCCCAAGCTGTGTTCTTAACCGCCTCTTTGCTGTAAATGTCACCCTGGGTATCAGGGGACAGCGGGGCTCCGTCTTCGCCGTCGTTGGGTTCGAGAACCACAGAAAGAACGGTGCGTTCCTCCTCTTCTTCCTCGGTACCCTCCACCTCGCCGGCCACCTTGATCATTCTGGATTCTGCACTTCCAGGAACGATCTTTATGCCACGCTCGGCGATCTCCCTGTTTAGTTTTTGGAGCTCTTCGTCAACAGCCTCGTCCGTACCCTTTTTGAGGTTTGGTGCTACCTGTTTTTCGACCAGTTCATCTTCCGGGGTAATCAAACACCCGTCTACCTGGCCGATTCTGGTAGCTGTCGTCCCACCGTTGGGAACACCTACTTCGTTGCCGGAGAATTTCTCTGCGGCCTTCTGGATCAACTGCTCAGGATCTCCATCTATAAAAACGATGGTGTTACCTGATTCATTGATCCCTCTGTAAATGTCCAACATGGCTCCTCCGGGTTACGCTTCGTCGTCTGCGGTATCTCCCAACGGAGGTGACAGATCGTCCATGATCCCGTCGTCAGCATCGATATCCGTATCGGTATCAGCGTCGGTGTCGGTGTCCGAATCGGTATCAGTGTCAGAATCTGTGTCGGTATCAGTGTCCGAGTCAGTGTCGGTATTGGTGTCCGTGTCTCCGTCCTGATCTCCCTCGCTCTTGTTGTACTTGGCGTACTCAGCAAGCAATATTTCTTTGGCCTTGGCCACTACGTTGTCGTCGTCCTTGGCTATGGCGATGTTTGCGGATTCCAAAGCATCCTCGACTTTCCAATAGCCAGCGAAGGCGTCCCATATCTCATCCCTCTCCACTTTGCCATCGGTGGATTCGAACTTGGCCTTAAAAGCGTTTAACTTGCTAATATAGCCATCGAGCATTTCCATTGCCATTCCGAAAGCAATACCGGTGGCTTTTGCTACCAAATCCGTGTCCGCATCGGTGTCGGCATCCGTGTCCGAATCTGTGTCCCCGCCTGAATCGGTATCGGTGTCGGTATCGGCGTCGGGCTTGTCAGATTTGGCCAGGGAGGTGATAGCCTTGGTCAAGGCATCCAACCTGTCGTTGATGCCCTTTACAACACCCAGATCACCTGCCAGGGTTTCCTCTTCTTCCATCTCAATAACGACCATAGCCTCGGGAAGAAGTAGAGCATCCATGTCCTTGGACAATAGAGCCTCTGAGACCAGGAGGTTCGCTTCCAGAGCCTTCGCTAGTTCTGCCTGACCCGCGGGATCGTTAGCGACCTTCAAGGTTTGCTCTTGAATTATTTTCTGAGCCTTCTTGAACGGAACTGCTGTCTTTTTGATTTGCATCCTTTTATCTCCTTTTATTGTCCCCTCAGAATAAATCTGTCCGCGGGGGCATATACGATACCGGCCATTTCAGCCCTTAAAGCTCGGGGCAGTCGAACTCGAAGGCTGGCTACTGACATGTTATAGTCTCCCAACAAACGAAGGGCGACCTTGAGCGCAATATTGAAACGATGGCGGATTGCCATGTTCGTTCTCTCAATTGGTTTACCCTGTCTTTTTTCATCCTCATCAAAACTTTTGTCGATCGCTTCGTATATCGCTACCGTAGCACGTTTTATCTGGTCATTGTCAAGCAAAAGTCCCCTGAGTAGTTCCTCGGGGGTCTTTCCTCGAATTATAATCTCCATGCCATTTGCCCTTTCTTTTACGGATAGTCAACCCCTTCCCAGTCTACCCAAACCCCTATTGATGGCAGAACTACTGATAATCCACCAAGCCAACCCCAAAATCCAGTCCAATACTTGACCGGACCCTGGGGTGAGGTTGTATCTGCTAGAGACATTCCCCTGGATACAGTCACCAGATCTCTGATTCTTTTTGCAGTATCAGCATTATCCCCCACTTTTTGAACATTACCCTGGGCAGTTATGGGTCCAACGCCTGAGAATTTGACCTCGGCAACCAGTTCGCCATCTTGTTTCAACGGTATTTTCACACGAACTGCCCTTCAATGTAAGAAGCGATGAATCCAACATGGTCAGGATTCATGTCCCATAGTAGCGCGAGCCGGTCCTCCTGTCCATCTGTTAATGCGGAATTGCCTATGGACGACCAATCGTTTGCCTCTGGTGATCCACCAATAACATCCCAGGGACCAACGGCTTTGACGCTATCGGTGTTCCCATACACCCGACCACATCTCCAATCAGAATTGCGAATAGGTATGAAAACGTCACCGGTTTGAGTAATCAGATTTCCCCCAATACATGATCCATTCCTGGCAAGCACGCCAGCCCTACCGTTCTTTCCAAATGTGTCCAAGTACTTCGTTACAGTTTCGACAATTATCGAGTCGGCCCTCTGGGTACCAGACCTCGGCAAAGTAAGAACCTTTCCATCCCAAGAACCCTTCGGTCTCACCTTGTTGGATGTATCTTCGATCACCCTGGGGAACTTCCTTCTGGCTATGGTTTTTATGAGACGGTCCCCTAACACCGACTTGAGAAGTTTAATGATCTTCCGTTGCTCACCATAGAACATGTCCCCCTGCTCCCGGTCAGACAATCTGATTTCAGCCTTTTCTAACACGGTGCCACCGGCCCCTTTTCTTATGGCGTTTTTCAACACGGTGCCTTTTTGTTTTTGGGATAGAGTTCTCCCGGCGTTGCTCCTTATTGCTTCTGTAACCTCGTTTTGTAATTGCTGAATAGCCCTGGTCGTTCTCTCTTTTACCTGATCGACCAGATCCTCCTCCGCGAGTAGACCGTCTCTTACATAGGGATCCCCAGTAGCCGGGTCTTTGTATCCAACCTCCACCGGTTTTGTCGGTTTGGGTTCTTTAATTAGTGTAAATGGACGGTCAACGGGTCTGTTTGCTTTCAAACCGGTCAACCTGGCCAAAGTATACACCGTCTGAGGTATCGGTGACGGACCCTGAATAGATCTTGCCATGTAATTTCGAGGCACCTGAAAGCTTCGAAAGACGGGAACCGTGGTGGTTCTACAGAGGTGGTGATAAGGGGGCATCCCGATTGAGGCAGCCGATGGCAGGTTGCGACCGGATATGAACTGTCGGTGAACCCCACGGTCGTCCAATCTACCATAGCCGGATCGTACTATCTCCGCCAGTTTGTCCCCACGTGCTGTCACAAGCTCCTTGATGCCCTGTTCGTTTCTCTGTACATGAATGAACGGGTTAGTGGTGTAGATGTCCTCTGGGGATTCCATTTCGGCGGTGGCGTTTATCACTTCCGCACACCCCTCTACACTGATTATCTGACCGTCCATGAAACGGCACTGCTCTGTTGTTCTTTGGTCCAGCACCGCTGTAATCTCTAGTTCTTGGATCCCGGCTTCCTGGTAAGAATTAACCATGGCAACGGATCGTGCTCTGTTTACCGCTACCGATGCACAGACCTGGGCGTATTGGTTGCCGTACTTGTTCCACAGATCGGGCATGGCTAATTTTAGTTGATCAGCAATGGCCTGCTTCCCGAGTCCATCCCGAAGTCCAGCCTGCACTATCTCTCGCCCCCTTGCGGTGAGGTTATCCGCTCTCCTTCCTGTCATATCCCTGAGAAACCACCCCTGCTGCGTAGATACCGCCCCAACAGCCTTCTTGTCTGCTCCGGTTAGGCTACCAGATATTCGAGGAAGAAACGCCTGTCTGAGCCATTGTCGTCCGTCTCTGGCGGAGCGTTGGCCATATATCTCCACACGTTGTACCCACGGTTTGACCAACGGTTCAACATTGGCGTTACGCAGTACCCTCTCAGCCTTAGCAAAAGCTTTCCTGATGTCCTTTTCTGTGTCCCAGTTAATCCCCTCTAACTGCTCCAAGAACTTCTTCAAGTAAGGTGCCACCCACTTGCGATCCTGGTAAGCCAGTTCGTTTGCCAACTGGTTGGAGATGCTGGTTATCTGTTCCCCTGGTCGGGCTACCTTGCACAGTACGATCCCGTCATGATCTACTGGAGCACCGTCGGCATTGCTATCTATCTTCTCGAGCTTCTCCCAAATAACCAACCCGTTTTCATTCTTTGCTACCGATTGAACAACAGTGCCACCTCCCTTGGCCTTCAACCTGGCTTTGGCCATGGTGGTTCCCCTGGGTAATACGGTCAACTTGCCATTTAGTACGCCCAGTCTTTGGGCCTGCTTGGGTAGGTCTTTTGAGTTCGTGGTAGTCTTTGCTGTCTTGAAGTTCTTGCCCAAATCCAAATGAAATTTTGGAACAACAAATCCCCCGGTCTCGTGTGAGAATCCTATTTGACAAAGGTCACACACTATTTAACTCTTTGAAGGATAAAAAACGCCTGCATTGGAGAGCTGTTCAGAAAGTTCTGGCGATTCCGTTCTTTCCTCCTCCTCCTCCTCCTGTATCTTCCCCGACCGGATCCTGAACGTAACACCACACCATTGCTTGCAACTACATGTCAACGGTGTCGTTACGGTTGGAGTTCCCTTCTCACCTTCCACTTTACCAGCACGGAACTGCGTAGCATTACAATATGGGCATCTGAATATTAATTGACCAGACGGCTCGCCCTTATTTGTTCTGCAGACGATTATTTCCCCAGGTGCTATTCGGCTACCTTGCAGCTTGGTTTTCTCGGATATTACAAAATTGCCTTTATACCTCATGGCTCTACCCGGCAGATCTTAGTGGCTCATCAATACCAGGTACCATGCCGTCAACAGCACCTACGGACTGTTCAATCTTTTGTTGTAAATCCTCAACACGAGTAAGCACCCTCTCATATTCCTGGCGTGCTTGAGATTGGTCTTCTGGGCTTACGGTGGAGGTCCCGTCCCCGCTTATCTGGTTCAGTGTCATAGCAAATGGTATCTTGGCCCATTCCTCTTCTATGGGATCGAACGGTTCGTTTAGCCAGGTGGAGAACAACAACCTGACCTCGTTTGGTGAGAACGCACCGGCCTTGATACCGACAGCCAGAGCCTTGCTCATGGTTTCGATATCGGTACCCACGGGAGACAGGCTTTCAAAATGTACAGCGTAGCAACCAATGGCTGGTAGCAATGTACTATTCACCCACCTGTCAAATGCTCTTCGAAGTGGGCCATACACCTGGCGATCCGCTTGGAACAATACCGCCCAGGCTGTCGCCCTGTTCAAATCCGATGGCACCCTTCCCGTGAGTATAGGTGACTGTCGAAACGACGACGTGAGACCGTCTTGGTTGTCCTTGGTGTACTTTGAGAACGTTGAGTCGCCTTTCTGATGCTCGGAAAGATTAATCCACTTCATTTCTGGCACTTCTGGTTTGTCCCCAGGGCGTCCGGTACCGGCCGCAGTTGCCTGTAGAATCAGAAGACGATTGTGGTTTTTTGCTCCCTTGTGTTTCTTGGTAAGTTGTCCTTTTATCCGTTGAACGGATTTGTCGTTCAACTGTCCCCCACCTACTAGCAACGCTGATTCGGGAATGGCGTGGTTCTCGAAGTAGCTCAGATTGCTCTCTGCGGCTGCTCGGTTGCCAAAAATACTAACGATCCAACCCGGCCAACGTATCATTCCCGCAGGTGTGTGTGGACTCTCAACGGCAAAATAAAAAACCTCCGTGGCAGGTTCAGCTTTTGGATTTTTCGCCTTCATCACGTCTTCGGCGGACATTACTTCTTCGTATTCACCATCACCGACTTTTTTAAACTTGGCCTCAAAAACCTCCCCCGAATCCCGGTCCATAGCCCTGGGATCACCGAACTCTTTAAAGTACCTGGTCTTTCCAGATTCCTTTTGTACATACTTTCGGAACATGATCGATTCGGTCACGGTGGTGGTTGACACCTCCGATATCCACTCCATCCGCTCAACCTTGACCCGTGTACCATCGTCGCTCATCGGCAGGATAGTGTTGCCCGGCATGTGTTCTAGACGTCGCACCCTGTTCTTGCTGTCCCGGAGCACCTCCCAGCAAGCATGACCGATTACCTCTTCGTCTACACGTTTCTTTTCCCGCAACCATTCCCAGGTGTGTTTCGGTGAACAATTGGCAAACCAAGTTTTGGCAATGTGGGTTTCTCGTCGTATCTGGGCAGCAAGCTTTTTGGCCCTGTCTTTTATCTCCTGCTCGGTCGGTGGTTCCACGTCGAGTTCATCAAGGGGTCTACCTTCATCGTAGGCCACCTCTAGTTCATCAGCAAATTTCTCAGCCTCAAGGATCTCGGTTATCTTTTGTTCGACCTCACGTTCTTTGGTCAGATCTATTTTGGGCTTGATGATGTGTCCGTTTCCCTCAATGTTGCAAACGTAGGCGTCCACACACTGGCGAAGTGTATCGGATATTTCGTGAAGAAAAAGCAGCGAATCCAAATCAAGAACAGGATCCACGGCCCCGAGCTCACCCCATTCTCCGGACCGCTCTTCGATAATGTTGGAGGCTTCTATCTCTGTCTCAACAGCTCCCCCTATCACAAGAGCTTTAATCATAGCCTGTTTGACTGTTAACGGATCATGTCCATCAAAATCACGCTCCGATTTTTTTGTCCGCCTTCTTTTTCGGCTGCCCATTGAACCCTCCGTTAATTACCGCTGACCTCTGCGACAACTGTTCCGCTCACTATTGAAGTTGTGTTCAGGCGGATTCTCCTAAATGAGTTGTCGATTGCCTGTGGAGCATCACCATAAGCCATTATTTCTTCCCATATGTCCGTGATGGCCCCCATCCCCCTGGACCCCTCTACTTTTCCCACGGGAGTGTCTGCCCCTGTCACGTCTACGGTTACCCCGACATTTGTCCAGGTGGCAATGTCCCTAAAAGCACCTTCTCCCGGTGCGTCACTTGTTAATTTGTGTCCACGGATCGTCATATAATTCCTCCTGTGTCGAGAACTTCGATGTTCATCTCATTGTCATCACTATCAGACCAACGGTCAAGAAGATAGAAGATTATCTTAGATAGCCCCTGGGAAAATGCATCTGTCATATCGTCGTGGTCTGCCAAGGGGAAATCGACAAGCTCGTTATACAAAGAGCCCCGGGAATGGTCAAACCCTTCCCACTCCGGGTCCAGCTTGTGTGAGAATATCACCTGGCCGTTCTCCACCATTGGCGTGACGTTCATAAGTCTTTCGTATTTTGAACCCTGCCCCGTTGGGTTCACCGGCTCGATTATCCTTCCGAGCTCTGGCCACCGCTCCTCACATCTCATGTCCAGATTTGCCTGACCTACTATCTCCATGAAGATGCGCCATGGTTCATATCTGATGTATTCCTTGTAAACCATCTTTTCTTGCTGGGCAGGTCTCAGACGCGCATGCCAAGCGTCAACCACGTACACCTTGCGGTTGAACTTATCCACAGCAAAAACAACCGATGCATAATAGTCGTTCGATTCTTTTAGCTTGGTTGCCAAGTCGTAGGATACCACCCAGGTCAATGCCTTTGGATCCAGTCCCAGTTCTCTCAAGTTGGCAAACTCGATCCAGGCTTCCTGAATTGGTTTTGTCTTCTCATCTTGTGGCTGGTTCTTGTAGCCCCTGGCCCACGCCGCTGAACTCAGTTTCTTGCGTTTTAACCTAAGTGCCCTTTCGGACCATCTACCCGGCCACATGGAGCCAAAGTCGTCCGGTATTGCGTAAAATAACGTGTGATACGCACCGGTTTTCATCATCTTGTGACTGTTATCGTCCCGGTGCCACAGGGTGCAAATGTAGATGATCTGCGAGGTATCATCCACCATATTCAACCAGTCATCTTCCCATGCTTGGGTTACCTTCTCCCTGTTTGCCGGTATCGTCAATGAATTACGACGCCCCACAACGTCGTCCGCTATCAATAAGTCCGCTCGAGAACCAGTACAGCCGGTCAAAACACCCACTGCCTCTATGCTCGGTTCCTTGTCGATAATGGACCTGCGAACCTCGATCATGCCCTGATCCCATTTACGACCCGGTTTTAAATGAGGAAATACCTCGTGGACCCGTTTGTTTCTCTCAATATGGTCCTTGACCTCTGACAACCGTTTGCGAGCTGTTTTGTCGGTCTCAGCGGCTATCTTGATCCGTAGGTTGGGATCCTTCCCTAATCGCCAGACCATATAAGCAACGATGATCGCCGTCTTACCATGAGACCTCGGTGCGATAATCATGGTGTTCTGATGATCTTTAAATGCCTGGATCCATTCCTCGTGAAACCACTGAACCTCAAAAGGCTCCCTGGTTTCCGTGTCAACAAAGCAATATTCTAGAAAGGCTCCGAAATCTTCCAAGCACTGGGACAGGTGTAACCGTCGAAGACGCTCTAGCCTGAGATCGATTATCTCTGCCGGTCCTGTAAGTTTCTTTTTATTTAAGGATGGAACAAAATCGGTGAGCAGGTGAAGGTGTCTTACGGGTGGATGAAAGTCGGGATGTAATCTGCCGACTTTTGTGTAGTCAATCGCGTACTCAGCCATGACACACCACATGGACAAAGAAAGGATATGTGGAGTCCGCCCCCTTGGCCTCAATTCGCTCCACCTTCCAGCCTTTATCTGACACGGTCTTAAGTATCAGTTCCTCCGATGGTGGACCGTCTACCCCGTTTATAGAGCCTTTACACACCAAGCACCCCGTCGGCCCCCTCGTGAATACCAGAACCTGATGTGCCTTCCTGGTGAAACGGGGAGTCTCTATGCTCGGCATCTGAGGAAAGAGTGTCTTCTGATCGCTCACCTCTCGATCTCCTGCCTCCCATTGATCAAAAACCCCCTATCTTCCCATGTCTTTACAAATTCGTCGAAGTTGGGATTCACAGCGCAACTGAAATAATCTACCAGCCCAAGATTCTCTTCGGGCCAGGTATGTAGACTGGCATGAGAATCAGCCAACAGAACCACCGAAGACAGTCCTATGGGATCAAATTCATGCTTCGTACACCCCACCACGTGTCCACCTGCCGCATGTACAGCATCCAGAAGTGTGTTGTACATTAGGCGCTCATTGCCAATCATATCGTCTTCCGCAAAAACCTGCATCATAAGATGTTTCGTGGTCAACATGTCTAAATTATTACCAGAGAACAGAGCACCGCGTCCATTATTGGGAACCAATGACAGACAGACACCCCTTCTTTTTGAATGATTTGTTTGACCATTTGCTCACCCTCTACCGATTAGATTAACATTCTGGGGGAGGTGTCGCAAGATCCAAAAGCAACGACCACGGTTAGCAAAACCGTGGCCGTTTGGAGAAGGGAAAAACTAACGCATGAACAGAAAAAAGATCCTCTCCACAGTAAACCAAAAAACAAACCTCGTCAACTCTATGGAATACCAGCCCTCTTCATAAAGGCGTGTTGCTCACCCTCTGACAACCCAGGGTAGACCCTCATTAGAAATACGTGGGCGAACTCATGCCCAATAAGAGACCGAGTGACGGGCATGTTCTCTGGTAGGTACTCCACCTCCATCCATCGTCCCCTGGCTATGCCCCGGCTCTTTTTCCAGCCAGCAAGCCCAGTCATCCCCTTCGGTCTCAGTGTCATAAATATATAGGGCTCAAAAATCTTGAGGGTAAAGTGGTTCTCGACTGCGTTTAGCTTGCTCCTTACTTCGTTTGCTATATCGTGTACACCGACAACAAAATCTCCCTTCCTGGCTATCTCAAACATAATGTGATACCAATTCTCGCTCGGAATCCTTTGGTCAAGTCTCCAGTACCAATAGCCATAATAAACTGGTACCACAGCCCTGACCTGCCTAAGCACTCGCCACCTTGCCCACATTTCGGCTGCTAGGGCTCCAAGACCCACAAGACCCAGGCCCAAGCCTGTTGTCGCCAAAATGATCTTGCCTACTAGTTCACCGACACCAAAGACAGTTCCCACCACGGTCAGAACGGTACCCACCACGGTGAAAACAATCCAAATCAGCATCGTATTCTTCCACAACTGGTATGGACCTTCATTCATATCCAATCCTTTCGACCATTTGCGTTTGAGTATGCTGGATTCTACCACATAAGATGACTGGATGTCTGTTGAGAGGAACACACGCCGGCCCCACAGTGTGTGACCGGGCTCCTTTGCTTGTTCTTAGCTTCAAAAGGGTTGTGTCAATCAATCAAAACTTCTGGCTGTTGCCATTGGTTAATATGTACCACAGCCAAGCAAGCAGATCAAATATCAGTCACCTGCCGGTGGTACCGGTGGGCCTCTCCGTAGTTCCGAAGGCTTTCTTCGCTTATAGCTGTTGGAAAAACCGTGGTGATATTCCACAGGGTGTGCGGATACCGGGTGATTCGAACCTTCTTACCCTTCACGGCGTATCGGGTGGGCAGCCAGCACTGATAGTGTGTTCTCCCGTCGTCCGTCTCGAGCGAGCATTGCTTATAGTAAACAGTTTTCATAGGTCTGACCATAAAAGCGGCCAGGTAAACACCACGATCAAAAAGGACAAGAATAGAGCCACTACACAGTTCCATGGGAACGGAAGCCTCGCCGGGAATCCCTGAATGATTTTAGGGTTGAAGTGGCGCACCGCCCACAAAAAGAACACCAAACCTGCAAACAGATACATGCTGAGAATTATTATAATAAACTGCATGCTATTTCATTCCTGCTTGTATCGAAGGTGTCTTTTTTGGTCATTACAAAATGCCCGGTAATTGGTGCAGGGCCAAAAAAAAGTCTTGCTGTAGTCCCATGCATGAGAACCTCCAAACCTAATCCAAACACCTGGAAACTTATCGTCGTCAAAGCAAAACTCCACGACCTTTACCCATCCCATTGGCCCGTGTTTTCGCCATACTTCTCCGATCTTCATTTTTCTTCCTTAGTCATCTACCTATCGACACCCTCCGCGTAGAGCTCTTGCAGGGTTTTGTCCTGCTTCAGTTTACCCATGGCACTCACTTCTAATTGACGAATTCGTTCTCTGGTTAGATTAATGATCCCTCCTGTGTTCTCGAGAGTAAGATCCCCCACCTCGTCAGCTATATCCAGAGCACAAGACTCCTGCATATCCCACGGTTCCAGATCTGGGAAATTGTACTTAATAGAACCGGTCTCTTCGTTTACGTCCAGGTAGAGATTGTGAATACACCCAACAAATGGACACGGCCTGGGAATATCGGCACACTCGGATCTATTTTGGGGACGTCTTATTTTCTCAGGGTATTCGGTTTGACCTTTTTTAATAGACATTTTTGTCATTTTTTTGGCTGGTACCGTAACAGGACGGGCGGATCCCGGCTGTTGCCGCAAATCACGCCGAGCCACCCTGACCGGCCTACCAGTTACTTGTCACTTCTGTGGTATCGGTTCTGCCCCCACTTGCTTAATTCTAAATAACCGCTTCCCGTCTTTGTATTTGGTTTCAATCGGTGGGTTTTTGGTCTGGGCTAACCTTATTAGAGACATTCTGATTATGTCTTCAATCCTACTACTTCCAGACGTCTCTTTCTCAAAGAGACCTCGCCTGATCCCATCTTCTGTCACCTTCATAGCCGTTTGCCACTTGTCCTGATTCTCCCCCAATATTTTCATGATGGGCTCAATCCGTGACTTCCGGTTTGAAGACTTTGTGACCTTGCGATTCTTGGGCGACCGCTTGTATCTCCTGGATTTGGTAGCCGGTGCAGATTTCTTTTGAAATTCCGTGGCATCTTTTGCCCCGGCATCACTGAGCAACTCGCGGAGAAGTTCCAGCTTCTCTTGCACCGAGTGTAGCTGGCCAAGGATCTTTGCCTCTTCTATTTCAAGTCTTCTTATTTTTTCCTGGATCCGTTCTTTTATTTCCAACATGTCCTTCCCTCCAAATTCCGGTATCTTAAAATTCCTATAGATCAGATAAATCATCTGCCCGACTACTACACTTGGCACAACGACCATTCTTTTCAACCTGGTTGTAGCCTTCGTGATAGATTGAACTAAAGCTAATCCCACAGTCCCGACAAGTGTTGCTGGGCGCCAGTACCTTTACCCCGACCCGATTATCCCATCGACGAACAGCCTCTTCAGATGTCTTACATTTTGGCCCTTGGGCCTGACACTCATTACAGACAACAAAGTGTTCAAACTGATGACATGTGACCCATGTATTCAAACACGCACAAAAAGGACATGGAAGGGGTTCGCCACTCATTATTCGTCCTTCTGTACAGTGAACTTCACCGTGTCATCTAGGATGTCCTTCACAGGTTTTACCCTCTGTTCTCCCGCCGATGGCGAAATCGGCAACCTGGCTTCGAGCCCACTGGTAGTCATAGACGGTACCAGGTGAGACTTCGCCGCAGGGAGCCCCTCAAAGGCAAAAGGAACCCCACATTCGGCACAGGTAATCGATACCGATAAACACCGGCCCACCACCGGCCCTTCGTCTTTTTCGGTAATGTCGTTCACCACGGCATGAAGATCAAAATCCCTGTGTTGACACTGGGATATATCTTTCAAATGTATGACCTTCCCGTTTATCTTCTTTTTCTTTTTGCTCATGCGGTTCTCTCTTGGATCTCTGCTGCAATTGTAGCAACGATGGCCTGCATCTGCACTTCCAAAAATTCCACCTGTAATGCCGTTGTCACCGCATTACGGTGGTGCTCTAACTTGTGTGCTTCCAACTGACACCGCATGGCAAACTCCTCTGACCAGGAAAGTTCGTGTCTCTTTTTGACCGACGCTGCCAACTTCTCCATGGACCCTTCTGCGGCAGCGCATAGCCGTTTGTATGCCCGTTTGGACCTCTCGGTGGTGAGCCCGTTTAAAATGTCCTTGTCTATCATGGTCTGTTCCTGTCTAGCATTTGCTCACGCTGGTCAAAATACTCATCTGCCACCCGGTCCATTTCCAGGTCGGACATGAACTCGGCCTGCTCTATCAGGTACTCGGGGTCCACCTCGTGCTCGTCCCTGCACTCCTCCATACACTCAACCCCGTTTGAACAATACATCCTTCGGCACCTAAACATGGTGTTCCTCCAAATATCGGATAGTCCCTCCATTTATTGACTTCCTGGCTGATAGTAACCGGCGTGCAAAATGTACACACCTTGGACACAATTGAGAACTGAGATCTTCGGTCATTTTCACAGGGTGTGGATTAAGCAAATGTAATCCAGCCCGCTTCACGTAGTCTTCTTGCTTTTTGCAAAGAGTATCCCAGAACTTCCGCTGATATCGTAACATGACCAGATTGTCAGCACTGGTCAATACCAGGTGTATTCTAGAACTCTTCTGTCCCTTTTTGTTTTTGGATTCTCCCAAAAGCAAAACAGGTGGGGTTTCCTTGAGCAGACGTTGAAACTCCTTGTCTGTTAACACTGGCGGTCTCCTTTGCTATAGGTCACTGTCTTCCGGTTCCCCTCCGTCTTATACTTGTATGACACGATCCTTTCTATGTCAACTGACCTTTTTACTTTTTCTTATTTTTTCTAAATTTCTCAAACCAGAGCAATTCAGCCTGGTACGCCATGATTAAAACGGCGTCGGCTGCGTCACTGGGTAAATCCATGCCCCACCTGGCCTTCACCAGGAATTTGGCTGCTCTCTTTCTGTCGTCGCTCTTGCCACTATAGGTGTTAACTAACCCCTTGAGCATCTTCCCTTGCCATTTGGAGGCTAGGACCCAGGTGAAAGGGATCCCAGCCAGTAGCAAAGCCTCCTCCCATCTGCCAGCCAGTTGAGCTGTCCTTATTACCGATCTAGGATTTCTTCTGTCACCCTCGTCCAGGTATTGCTGTTCTATTACCGCCAACCCGATAGGATACCTGCACAACTCCTTTACGAGCCCCGTAACTGGCTTGTCTCGGGTTTTTATTACTCCCCACTCCAACACACGGACCTTTGCCTCTACGGAGCCCACGGCCCAGCCTGCGTTTAACCCAGGGTCGATCCCGAGTACAGTACCGAATTCCATCTAGTATCCCTGGCACCAAGAACAGAGAGAGGCGTAAAGATCTTCCTTGTATCGACCACAGTTGGGACAGGTGGGTTCTGGTAATCCCTGTTCTAACTCCTCGTCGGCCAAGTCATAGCTGTCCCTATGATCATGACCCTTGTGTTCGTACTTGAAAGTGCTACCTCCGGATTGCTTAGTCACCCTTGCCCGTCGGCGTTCCTTTCTCTTTCTCTTCTTCCTGTGACTTTCTTTGCTCAAGAGTTTCTCCTTCGTGTATAATATAGGGATCCCCTGTTGCACGATATCCCTCGCCTAATCCCCATTTAGGACAAGAACACCACTGTTCCTTCGGTACACCTTCTTCAACCACTTCCAAGCCTTTGATTTTTACGAACCACGTAGCACTATGTCCATTATGACATTCTACGGGAACAGCAACAGTCAACGTCCTAAGTTTTGCCATTATTCAATAACCTGTGCACTGTGTTCCCTGGTTGCGAAAAATTCCTTCAAAGAAGGCTCCCTGTGCATCAATAATCGAGCATATAACGCTGTGTAGTTGTTGTTCAACTTAAATTCGGAACCAGCCGTCTTTCTGGCCTGCTTCCACCGGAGCACCTCAAACAATCCCTTCATGCCATACCTCTCGTGACCTGCGGCATGAAGCTCCATGGCCATCTTGCGAAGCTCTTTGTAGATCCACGGGTTGTCCCGGTGGAATTGAATGAACTTTTTGGTAATCCTTCCTTCGTTTACAGCCATCCAAAGCGGAATGTAATCACTTGACATTGCCCTGCTCCTGTAGCCATTCCGTGTATGCGTTCACGGTTTCAGCATTGTGTCTCTTTTCGCCTGCCAGCTCTGGGTGCTGTCCAAAAAACTCAGACCGCTTTCTGAGGCTCCAAATAATAAAGCCGGCCATTTTCCCCCCTGGGTAGGTTTCCCTATCCTGTTCCAGCATCTGCTCAGGCGTGTTCCCGTGGTCTCTACAGTAGCAGAGATACCATGGGTTCCAGTCCTCCCTCGATACGGCTTCACCCTGATTCATTTGGGCACGACCTTCCGACCATTATCTTCAAAACCGAGGAGGGTGTTCGTCTCGTCACAATACTTGGCGGCTATCGCCCCCCATGATTCCTCGTCTACACCAAAAATTCCGTTAATGATCCCAAGTAGACCCACGTGCCATCCACCAAGGATCCCGTCACTACCAGTTGGTGCCACTTGAATACTCGGGTCCTTGGAGAGGGCACAGTTACACTTCACCCTATTGCGGACCAGCTTTGAGATGGCATCTGGGTCTGCCTCGAAAGCCCTCTGGAGCACCTTGACGGCGTGTTCCACCGTGGCAATACGACTAGGGTTTTCACCATTGAGCACAGCCACTATTGCACATGCCTGTCGATAGGATCGGTCGGTTTCGAAGTGGTCGTCACAGATCTCGAACGATTCCTTGGCGTGTACTCCCTTCTCGCCAGTTTCCTGATTTACCACGTCTGGTAGCCAAGCGTTCCTCTTCCACTGTTCAACCGTACATTCCAATTCACGTTCACTCGGAACCCTCTCGGATGTGTCCCATATTTCCAACCGAACTTCCATTCCTGCATCATCCTCGAGATAGATGTGGGTTCCATAATATTTCCCCTTCAGGGGGGATAGTGTAGCTCTCATTCGAATATCCTTTCTTTTAACTCTGGCTGTGATAGCCCACAAGTACAATGCCTAGATTCGTGGCCACACCCTACACAGACGTTTCGAATTAAGATCATCCTCATCGGTTCCAAGTCTCCCTTGAGATAGAGAGGATGTTTGGGATGTCCGTTCTTGGTCAGCCCCAAGTGGGAAAGCTTGATATTGTCTTTTACCAACGACCGTGTCACCTCATAACCACGGTCCATGTATTCACCATGAGACCCCCAAGCGCAGATCACACATTGACAAAGCTGGCAGACTTTAAGAATGATGGAATCGTTTCTAAAACCCACCGGACCCGTATTTGACATCATTTACTTGGGGTCAGTGGCTCTCAAGGCAAAAAGATTGATCATATAAACACCACCGTATCCCCACTTCTTGGCGTAACCAACACACCTCCGGATCGTTGGATCGTCGGTGTTCTCATCTGCCGTCGAAGGTTCAGTCCAATAAAGGCCACACACGGCTTTTCTGGATCCCAGATTCTCCAGAGCGAATATCGGTATTTTCTACACTCTGAGAAATGAGCACCCGCGGACACTTTCGTGGGTGCTGTGAGACTGAATTGTTTCTTTTTCAATCTCTTCTCCGACAGGAACCGTGCTCGAAAATCATTGTCTTTAATGGTCCTTCTCATGGCGTGCGCAGAGTTCCAGGCCGTCATCCCAGGCTCATCCAATAAATCTTCTAGTGCACGAAGGAGCCATTCCCTAAACTGTTTTTCATCTTTTGGCACATTAAAACCCTTCTCACTATTCACCGTTCAACTCCGCTCGCGTTTCGGAGCCAAGTCACCGTCATTGCATGATCCGCTATTAACCGGCTCGTCTGTTAACCGGGTTGAATCTTTTTCGGTGACAGGAATAGTGGACGGATCTACGCGCCAAATCCCATTGCATCGGCCATACGTAGCCCGACAGCGGGTGCATGTGATCAACGTAGCCGATATGTCGTACTCGACATTTCCGCAAAACTCACAAGCATCGTCGCCGTCTTTGAATGATAACCGTTTCATTGTCGTGCCTCCTTCCGCGCCCTACGTCGTGCCTTGGCAGCTTTTTTCTTAGCCTCCACCTTGCTCATACCCGTCGCGCTGGCAGTCCATCGTCCCATGCGGTCAAAGTAGTGGACG
>Ga0180434_10000187_pt1 | contig 95700 bp, 70 predicted proteins | sample SS_ome_7_FD_132453 | JGI IMG/M metagenome (GOLD analysis project Ga0180434, IMG submission 132453) | Hypersaline lake sediment archaeal communities from the Salton Sea, California, USA - SS_1_D_2 metaG | ecosystem: Environmental > Aquatic > Non-marine Saline and Alkaline > Hypersaline >... | reverse complement strand
TCAATCCCTTGTTTTTCATTCGTTCTCCTCACTTCATGTATTTCTACGGAAGGGGCAAAAAGCCAATGATCTGTATACGTCGATTCTGTCAATCGGTTTAAACCTGTCCATACGTTTCCTTTGAAACCGGGCCGGGGCAACCCGAATACTTGGTACAACAAAGATATGATGAATTCCTTGCACATTCATTTGCGGTTCTCGGCAAAAACTCTGGGAAACAATTCGAAATCCCCCCGGCCCGGTTTTTCGCCATCTTTCCGAAGATCGGAGTGACAGGTGCCCGGATCGCTGTCATCTGCGGGGATATCTCTGAATCCTGCCGCCAGATGTTGTTTTTTTTTTTTGAATCGGGTACCTTGATTGCGGGTATGCAAAAAAAAATCAGATCCGATGCCCTCCGGGAGAAAGACATGAGAAAATTTTTTCTTCTTTGCTTTCTGATAGTCTGGGGATCCCGCTTATACCCCCTCAATTTCACCCACGAAAAGATCGATGACTTTGAACTGGGCGCTGAACTGGTTTTTCAAATGGAAGTGGACCAGAGGGTCAGTATCGCCCTGCTCTTCTACCAGGTCGGGGATAGCGATTACTTTCAGGTGCGCAAGATGGAGAAGGACCCGGAAAACAGATACACCTACCGGTTGGACAGCGGGCAATTTACCGGGAGAATTCTTCGATATCATTTCGTGACCCGCTCGGGAAAGGCCTATACCCGATTCCCGGCCGAAGAAGAAATCGTGGTGCGGGGATCGGGGGAACCGGTCACCCTTCCCCCTCCAAGGGAAATCCAGGAGCCCTTCCCCTTTAAATTTAACGGCAACATGGAGGGCAAATGGGCCATCGAATCCAAAGAAGAGCTGAGTGGCTCCGACAAAAGTTTTTCCAACGGAAATGTATCCATCAACGGCAATATCTCCCGGGAGGGATATTCCATGGCCTTCACCTCCACCTCCAACTACCTGCCCAACCAGCCCGACCGGGGAAATCTCGATGTGTCGAGTGTGGCCATGGTTCTGCAGACCGGGAAACACAGCCTGCAACTGGGCAACGTATCCTTCGCACCGCCGGACCTGGTTTTAAGCCCCACCGGGAAGAGGGGCTTTCTGTACCGTTTCCAGAGTGAACGAATCCATGTACGGGCCTTTACCCTCAGCAGTCAGCGGATTGCCGGATTCGGATTGCCGGAACGGAATTCCACCCTGGCCGGAGGAATGCTGGATCTGTCCCTCGGACCGGTCAGACTGCTGACCCTGGTCATGAGCGGCAAAGATGACCCCACCCTGGGCCTGAACAGTTATTACACCTTCGATGCCATCCGGCAGGGATCGGTATACGGTTTCGGGCTGGATATTCAACTGCTCAAATCCGCCGTGAACCTTCATGGCATGTACTACCTGTCCAACTACAGCAGTGATTCGGAAAACCAGGAAAAAATCAAAGATCATGCCATCAGTTCCACCCTCTCCATCAACCACAAGAATCTATCCCTCACCTCCCAGTTCCAGGATATCGGCGGGGAGTACAATTCCGTCGGGACCCAGTACCTGGCCAACAACCAGCGGGGCATCCAATCCAGCCTGAATTACACCCTTCTGAATTCCAAAGTGGCCCTGACCCTCAACCACTCTTACCTGACCACCAACCTGGAGGAAACGATCAGCGGCTCCCCCCAAAGTTCGACCCATAACATCAGCCCCAATATCAACCTGATGCTGGGCAAATTCATGGTGGGAACCGGATACCAGAGCAATCAGCAAAGCACCGATATCCAGGAGAATCTGGGAATCGCCCCCCGGATCCAATCCAGCCAATTCCTGCTCAACCTCGGATACAGCACCACGCCCTTCACCCTAATGCTCAGCGGCGGCCGGTCCCTGAACAAATCCATCACCGAACAGTCTTCTTATACCTTCAACGGCAGTTTCACCGTCAACCTCTCGGATCATTTCATTCTCTCACCGAGCGGAACCTACCTGTGGGTGGACGACAACGGTGAGGTCACCCGGACGATCACCTCCTACATCACCTACAAAATCGTGCTGTTCCCGAAGGTGTTGAGCATCTCGGGGACCGGCTCGTACACCAGCGCCAAAACTCCGGGGGGATTGTACGACATGAGCAACCTCAACCTGGCCAGCCGGTTATCCCTGCATCTCGGCTGGCTGTGGGAAAAACTGGCGTCCAGTTCCCTGTTTATTGAAGGTCAGTACCTGGAAAACGCCTTCGCCGGCGAAACAAACCGGGATTACCGGATCTACGGTAACATGATGGTTACCATCTATTGAGGAGGGGAACAATGAAAAGAATTTCCTTGGCATTCATGCTTTTTGCGGTGGCGACTGCAATCGGACAGGCCGCCATTGTCGTCAACCCGTCCAACCCCGTGGTGGGGCAGAATATCCAATTCACCCAGAATACCCCGGCCGCCTGCGGCAGCAGCAAATGGACCTTTGGAGACGGCGCCACGGCCAACGCCCCGTCGCCCAATTACCAGACATCCCATTTCTACAAAGACCCCGGCACCTACTATGTCACCTTTACCTTTCTATCCTGCTCGGTTACCCCTCCGCCCGTCGGCCCCACTTATGTGACGGTCGGTGATGACCGGACCATTACCATTTCCCCCGCCAATCCTGTTCCGGGCCAACCGGTCACAATTACCCTGAACTACGCCAAACAGCCCCCCATCCACTGGGACCTGGGGGATGGCACCACCGTCACCTCCACCGGCAACCAGGTGACCCACGTCTATACCGGCAAAGGAACCTACAACATCCAGGCCTATGATTTCAACGGGACTTCGACGGTCCCCGTCACCTTTTCCCTCAATCTCCAGGACAACCGGGAATTGCTGGTGTCCAAAACCGACCCCGGGGTGGGAGAATCCATTACCTTTCAGGCCCGGAATTTTTTCTCCAGCCAGATACTGTGGAATTTCGGGGACGGGGTCAGTTTTACCGGCGGCAGCGTGGTACAGCATATCTACCGGAAACCGGGGACTTTCACCGTCCGGGTACAGGATCCCGCCGGACAGACCCCGGGGCAGCAGATTCCAACGGCAACCGCCATCGGCCGTACCTTTGAAGTCATCATCAACGTCCGTCCCGCCCCATCCAAGATCGCTGATCTGATGATCACCGGAATGGAACTTTTCTTTGCCCGGAATCGAAGCAACTATATGACCGTGCCCTCCGGGGCGGAGAATGTGAAAGTGGTCAGCCGCATGAAATACGAAGGAACCGGCTGGTTGAACGCGTACTGGTCCATAAACGGCGCGCCTTACCGGATCATCAGCCGGCTGCTGAGTTTTGGCCAGTCCGTCGAACTGTCCCTGGACCAGGTTCCCACCCTCCAGGAAGGCGTCAACGAAGTGTCCATCATTTTCAATGATCCCAAACCGGATTTCGACCGGATTCCCTCCATCCATTATTTTGTGTCCGGAATCCCCAACCGGTTGACCCTGAAAATCCCCCTGGACCAGAGCGAATTCTGTGCCGGCGAGATCCCCTATTTCAGCTGGGAGAATTACCCGCTGGCCCAGAGATACCGGTTTATATACGCATCCTCGGTACCGGATTTAACAGACCTGGAATCAACGGACGGCCATAAAACCCCCAAAACCACCTGGGAAATCGATCAACCGCTGGAGGTGGGCGAAAAGTATTTCTGGATGGTTCAGGCCCTCGATTTCGACCAGAATCCAATTGCCGGCAGTGAGATCCGCAGCTTCACCGTCGTGAAAAACCGGTTTGACCTGAAAGTGGAAAAACAGGAAAATCTGGCGGAAATCGGCCAACAGCGGTTTGTTTTGCTGGAATTTCGGGCCGTGGGCGGGGAGATCATCGCAGATCGGAGGTATTTGATTGAGGTGTATGCCCGGGACCTGAAAATCAACTCCTTCGCACTGAAAGGAGAAGATCTGGATCGGTTCACAACCTCCGTCGCCTGCCCCAAAGACTCGGCCACCATGGTCAGGGTAAGGGTTTTCGCCATCTTACCCGACCGTCTGGAACTGGTCTCCTTTTTTCAGGAGGACCTGCGCTAAGCAGAACCGGTCAGGACTCGCCAGCAGAATGCTTTACAGCCATTTCTTCCGCTTGAAATAAATCAACAGGGATATCGCTGCCAGCAGCATGATGCCCAGGACGACAAAGTACCCAGGGGACCATCGCAATTCGGGCATAAAATCAAAATTCATCCCGTACACCCCTGCGATGAAGGTAAGAGGGATAAAAATGGAGGCAAAAATGGTCAGGGTCTTCATGATCTGGTTCATCCGGTTGCTGATTCCCGACAAATAGAGATCCCGCAATCCGCCAATCTGTTCGCGCAGACTCTCCGCAGTCTCGATGATACTGATGGTATGGTCGTATACATCCCGGAAAAAAATCAGGGTAGGTCTACGAACCAGCGGGGATTCACCCCTCAGTATGCTGCTGATGATTTCCCGGACCGGCCAGATGTACTTTCGAAAATTGGAGATCTCCCGGCGGGCATAATGAAGCCGGGTCTGGGTATCCGGACCCGGATTGGACATGACCTGCTCTTCCAGGTCCTCGGCATTCCGGGCCATCCGTTCAAGGGTCACGTACCCGTAATCCACCACCGCGTCCACCAGGCAGTAGGCCAGGTAATCGGCCCCCCCCTGGCGAATTTTCTGCCCCCCCTTCCGGATTCGCTCCCGAACCGTTTCAAAAATATCGCTGCTCTTCTCCTGGAATGAGATGACATAATCACTCCCCAGGATCAGGCTGATGTTGTTCATCTGGAATTCATTGTTTTCGTAACGGAAAACCTTCAGAACCATGAAAATATAGTCGTCGATCTCCTCTACCTTGGGCCGATGAAAGGTGTTGAGAATATCTTCCTGGGTCAGGGGATGAATTGCGTAACGGTCACACAACCGCTTGATCAGCTCGATATCATGAATCCCCACCACATCGATCCAGGTTATCTTTCCCTCTTTCCCTGACGGAATCACGGAACCGTCGGCCGGGATCTCATTCTCCTCAAATCCCCGAGAATCGTAATCCATCCCCCGGACGGTCACCCGGTCCACCTTCCGCTCCCCCACCAGGGTGAGGGTGCCCGGCGATTGGGCTGCCTGCCGGGATAATATCTGTAATAATTTAATCATGCCGCTCCTCCCGCCGGGTCCCCTCGGGGACCTTATTACATTATCTTGGATGAAGAGGCCGATGTCAAACCGGGAGTCGGTTGATCGGCCGAATCCGGGCAGGTACAATCAGAAAAGAAGGAACCCGGAATTTCCCAACCAGCCGGACCGTTGAAGGCCGGGGAATTCCGGCGGGCCCTCCCCATTCGGACCAGATCCCCCCAACACCGACTATTGGCCATACCAATATACCGTTTATAAAAAACTTTATTTTTTGGGTTGACATTAACCACAATAAATATTAATTATTGGTATGACCAATCAGGTCGAGCTGCCCGGGAAAAAGGAACAGGTTCTGCGCACCTTTTTTCGGTATCTGACCGATCAAAAGATCGGGAAAGGCGATAAAATCCTGTCCGAACGGGAACTGGCAGCCCGATGCCAGACCAGCCGGGCCACAATACGGGAAATCGTTAAATCCATGGAGGCCCGGGGATTGTTCACCGTCAAACGCGGCAGCGGGATCTATCTGGCGGAAAATCCCCAGCTTTTCCTCGATGAATTTTTCAAGGATCCCCTTCAGCCTCATCATCAGATCCAGGATATCCTGGAAACCGCCTACTCATTTTACCCCCTGGTTCTATATTTTGCCATATTGCGCAAAACCCCGGTGGAGATCAATCGTCTTCAGGATCATATCGTACACCTCAGTCGGGGCATTCTGGAAAAAGACCACGGGAAAATTATCGATCGGGACCGCCTGTTTTATACCACCATCTCCAAGATGTCCAAAAACCAGTATATCATCAACTTCATCTCCGACACCTCCATCTCCCACGCCCTGCTCTGGAAACAGATCCTGAACCTGGGAGATTTCGCGCTGAATACCATCTTTGCTTCCTATATCGAAATCACCCATGCGATCCAGGACGGACAGACCAAAAAGGCAATACAACAACTCAGGCAGAAATTCAGGTTCATCTCCACCTGGTTGACCCAACGGCAGGTAATCCCTTCGGATACCCTGCAGAATGATATCAGCACCCAAATCTTTTCGGCCTTTATAAACAATCCCAAGGAGGAATCATGAAAGACAATGCCTACAACCCCTTTGCGACAGCCCAGGCACAGTTTGATCATATTGCCGACCTGTTGCAGCTGGAACCCAGTGCCCGTGAGCTTTTGCGCAATACCATGCGGGAATACCATTTCAGTATTCCCATCAAGATGGACGACGGGTCCACCCAGGTGTTCAGGGGCTTTCGGGTTCAGCACAACGATGCCCGCGGCCCTGCGAAAGGCGGCATCCGGTTCCACCCCCAGGAAACGATCGATACGGTGCGGGCCCTGGCCATGTGGATGACCTGGAAATGCGCCGTGGTAAATATCCCCCTCGGCGGTGGCAAAGGAGGCGTGGTGTGCGACCCCCATAACCTCACCCGCCGTGAACAGGAACAGCTGTGTCGCGGCTGGGTCCGCCAGCTGGCCCGGAACGTGGGTCCCAGCCGGGATGTTCCCGCCCCGGATGTCATGACCAACGCCCAGCATATGCTCTGGATGCTGGACGAATACGAAACCATCACCGGCACCAAAGCCCCCGGTTTCATCACCGGTAAACCGGTGGAACTGGGCGGTTCCCTCGGTCGGACCGAGGCCACCGGCTACGGTGTCATTTTCACCCTGAGGGAAGCCCTCAAGGAAAAGGGGATCCGTCCCGAAGATACCACTGCCAGCTTCCAGGGATTTGGCAACGTGTCCCAGTACGCCATTCAGCTGTACCATCAACTGGGAGGAAAAACCCTGGCGGTTTCCTGCTGGAACCAGAAGGAACAACAGGCATACACCTACAAGAAGGCCAACGGCATTTCCCTGGAAGAGCTGATGGATATTACCGACACCTTCGGCGAAATCGATCAGGCCAAGGCCCGGGACCTGGGCTACGAAGTGCTCCCGGCTGACGCCTGGATGGAACAGGAAGTGGATATCCTGGTTCCCTCGGCCCTGGAGAATCAGATCAACAAGGACAATGTGGACCGGATCAGACCCTCGGTGAAAATCATTGCCGAAGGCGCCAACGGTCCCACCACCATCGATGCGGATGCGGTTCTCAAGAAGAACAACGTGCTGGTCATTCCTGATTTTCTGGCCAACGCCGGCGGGGTCACCTGCAGCTACTTTGAACAGGTACAGAGCAACGCCAATTATTACTGGGAAAAAGATGAAGTACTGGGAAAACTGGACAACATCATGACCCACGCCTACCTCTCGGTCAGCGAATTGTCCCAGAAACGGAAACTGTTCATGAGGGATGCCGCCTACATCATATCCATCGACCGGGTGGCCAAGGCCTGCAAGGTGCGGGGATGGGTGTAACCGAAATCGCTCATGAAGGAATCTGATTCGAAGCCGGGCCGTTCCGATCCCCCCCCCCTGATTATCGGTTCCGGGAGCGTCGGGGGAAAAGCCGGGGGGCTGATACGGCTGCATGATCAACTTCGGGGCCGCTTCCAGGGTGAAATACTGGACTTTACCACTGGGATTCCCTCTCTGGCGGTTCTGACCACCGATCATTTTGACCGTTTCCTCCAGGAAAACCGGCTGGACTCCCTTCGGGAATCCTCGCTTTCGGACCGGGTAATCAGCCACCACTTCCTGGAATCGGATCTTTCGGTCAAGATCACGGGCGTCCTCCGCGAGATGATCCGTCACCGGCGATCTCCCCTGGCCATCCGATCCTCCTCCTACCTGGAGGATCAACTGGAAGCCCCCTATGCCGGCATCTACTTCACCAAGATGATTCCCAACAACCATCCGGATCCGGATACCCGGTTCCGGGCACTGCGCGACGCCATCAAACTGGTATACGCCTCCACATTTTTTTCCCGGGCCCGGGCCTACTCCCGGGCCCGGGGTATCGATCACCACCGGGAAAAGATGGCCATCATCATCCAGGAGGTGGCCGGAAGAGAGTCCAACCGGCGGTTTTATCCGGATATATCCGGGGTGGCCCGTTCCTTCAGTTATTACAACTTCGGGGATTCCCGGCCCGAGCACGGGGTCGTCAACCTGGCGCTGGGGTTGGGAAAAACCATCGTGGACGGTGGTATTTCCTGGACCTACAACCCCCGGTTTCCCGAGAAGATCCCTCCCTTTAATTCTCTGACGGATCGGTTGAAAAACACCCAGACCCGTTTTTGGGCCATCGATACCGGGCAGGTTCACCGTTTCAATCCCCTGAATGAAACCGAGTTTCTGACCCGGCTGGAATTGTCGGATGCCGAGTACGACAATCGGCTGACCCATATCGCCTCCACCTACAATGCCCAGTCCGACACCATTTTGCCCGGAATCGGACGGCCGGGACCCCGAATGATCGATTTCGGCCCGGTCCTCCAGTACCGGACCCTGCCTTTGAACAACACCATCCGGAAAGTGCTGGACTTTTGCCGGGAAACCGTCGAAAGCCAGGTGGAAATAGAGTTTGCCGTCACCTTCCAGCCCCGCCGGGATCATCCCCACCATTTTTCTCTGCTTCAGGTCCGCCCCATGCATACCTATGACCCTTCTCAATCGATCACCCGGGGGAACCTCCATGAAAAAGACCTGCTGGTGAAATCCAATCAGGTGATGGGCAATGGAGAAATGTCCGGGATCGATCATGTCGTCTACCTCAAATCCCCTGATCTCAATCCCCGGAATGCCGGGGAAATCGTATCCGAAATCGACCAGATCAACCACCGGTTGGCGGAATCCGACCGGTATTACCTGTTGATCGGAACCGGGCGTTGGGGAAGTTCCGATCCCTGCCTGGGAATCCCGGTGGCCTGGCCCCAGATTTCCAACGCCCGCATCATTATCGAGTTGAAGGATCCCCGCTCCCCGATCGACTACAGCCAGGGAAGTCATTTTTTTCACAACCTCTGCAATCTCGGCATCTTTTATTTCCATGTCACCCAGACCCCTCCCTATACCCTGGACTGGGACTGGCTGAAAAAACAGGAGAAGGTGTATAACGGCCGACACGTCCGGGCAGTTAAATGCCGGCAGGCATTGAAGGTCTATGTGGACGGCCGGCACAACCAAGGAGAAATTTACCGATGAAAGATGTCAATCCCAATGTTCAGAGCCTGCTCAGGAAACTTCAGGAAAGAAGCAAAGAGCTGACCTGCCTGTACAAGGTCGAAGAAATTCTGAACCGCTGTGACCTGTCCTTTCACCAAGTGTTCAACCGCCTGATCAAGGTGATTCCTTCCGGCTGGCAGTATCCGGACCTGGCCCAGGTAAAAATCCAGTACCGGGACCAGGAATTTTCTTCCGAAAATTACATCGAGCAGGATATCCGCCAGGAAGTCATGATCAAGGTTCAGGATCATGTGGTGGGAACCATCAGCATCACCTACAACCCCCTCCCCGGCAAGGCGGTCCAAAGTCTCTTTCTGGAAGAGGAACTCAAACTTCTCAACTCCATCGCCGACCGGATCGGATTCATCATCCTGCACCAGGAACTGAAGGATTTCTATACCGAGTGGGAACAGGCGGAAATAAAAATCAACCAGAAATCCGAGGACGAGTGGAAAATCATTCTCAACATGCTCAAACGGTCCGATAAGAACCTTTACATTTCCATCTCCCGGAAAATGCTGCATTTTCTGTCCTGCCACAATATCCCCAAGGCCAACGAACTGTTGAGACAGTCGGGAACCAGCCGCCTTCCCGGCAGCAGTCAGGATCCGGAAGACATGAATCGGCCGGTCAAAAAACAGGATCTTGACTACTTTATTAAGATCGGCGGACAGATTTTTGAAATTGCCGCCCGCAACCTGCACTCGCGACAGATTCTGACGGTAATCCAGAAATGGATGGACGAGGAGAAAGTCAAGTTTCTGACCCGAACCCTGGAACTTTACAACTCCTCCATGGACGAAATTATCGACGCCCTCAACCGTTTCCAGCACATCGGGATGAAGGAAACCGAGATCCCCAAATCCCTCCAGAAGGGCATGCGGGTTTCCCTGGTCAGGCGATTCTTCTCGGACCAGATCGAGTTCATCCAAATCGCCAAGAAAAATCTCAGCATCGAATCCTACTTTGCCCTGACCAAAAATATCATCTATCCCAAGAACAGCTACGGAAAACTCGGAGGCAAAAGCGCCGGGCTCTTTCTGGCCAGCCAGATCATCAAGAAATACTCCAAGGAACACCCCCTGCTTACCGGAATTAAAACCCCGAAAAGCTGGTATATCAACTCCGACGGGTTGATCAATTTCATCTATTATAACAACCTGGAAAACATCATGGAACAGAAGTACAAAGAACTGGATGAAATATCCGTGGAGTATCCCAACATCATTCAGATTTTCAAACATTCCCAGTTTCCCCAGGAAATTCTCAAGGGACTGCAGATGGCCCTGGATGATTTCGGGAAAACCCCCATTATCGTTCGAAGCTCCAGTCTCCTGGAGGATCGGCTGGGCAGCAGTTTTTCGGGAAAATACAAAAGTCTCTTTCTGGCCAACCAGGGATCCCGGGAGGAAAGGCTGGAAGCCCTGACCGACGCCGTTGCGGAAGTCTACGCATCGATCTTTGATGCCGATCCCATCGAGTACCGTTCCGAGAGGGGCCTGCTGGATTTTCACGAGGAAATGGGAATCATGATCCAGGAAGTAGTGGGCAACCGGGTGGGGCCTTATTTCATCCCCTCCTTTGCCGGCGTGGCCTTCCGGAACAACGAATTCCGCTGGTCATCCCGGATCAACCGGGAAGACGGTCTGATCCGTATGGTGCCGGGACTGGGCACCCGGGCCGTGGACCGGATGGCCGATGACTACCCCGTGCTGATCGCCCCGGGCAAACCGGATCTGCAGGTGAACCTCTCAGCCGACGAAACAGTCAAATACGCACCCAAGGAAATCGATGTGATCAATCTGGAAACCAACACCTTCCAGACCATCAAGATCAATACCCTTCTGAAGGAGATCGGTCATGATATCCCGGGAATTGAGAATATGGTTTCCATCTACGACGGCGACATGATCATGCCGGCCACCAACCGCTTCAGCCTTGACTTTGACCGGGACAACACCGTGATCACCTTTGAGGGACTGATCTCCCGGACTGATTTTGTAAAGCGGATGGAAAGCCTCCTTACGGTGCTCAGCGAAGAGTTGAGAACCCCCGTGGATGTCGAGTTTGCCCACGACGGCAAACAATTCTACCTGCTTCAATGCCGGCCCCAGAGCTATACCCGGGATACAGCGCCGGCCCCGATCCCCCAGGATGTCCCCCGGGAGGACACCCTGTTCACCGCCAACCGCTATATTTCCAACGGTATTCTACCCAATATTACCCACCTGGTATACGTCGATCCCGAGGGATACAACCAGATCGAAAACCTGGAAGAGCTGAAGAATGTGGGAAGAGCGGTGGGCAAACTCAACAAGATCCTGCCCAAGCACCAGTTTGTGCTGATCGGACCCGGTCGGTGGGGCAGCCGGGGGGACATCAAACTGGGGGTGAGTGTCAAATATTCCGACATTAACAATACCGCCGCTTTGATCGAAGTGGCATTCAAGAAAGGCAACTATACCCCTGAGCTTTCCTTCGGAACGCATTTTTTTCAGGATCTGGTAGAATCCAGGATCCGGTACCTGCCCCTTTTCCCCGACGAACCCGGGATCCTGTACCGGAACACCTTCTTTTCCCATTCCCAAAACATCCTGTCCGATGTTCTGCCGGATTATGCTTACCTGAAAAATACGGTCAAGGTCATCGACATTCAGCAGGCCACAAAGGGCAAGGTGTTGAAGATCGTGATGAATGCCGATCTGGATTCCGCCATCGGTTATTTTACCGAACCCACGCCTCCCTCCGCGGACGACGTTCCTCCACCGGATTTCCCCGAAGAAAAACAGTGGGACGACTTCTGGCGATGGCGGAAAAACATGGCCGAGCAACTGGCCAGGGAACTGGATCCTGAAAAATATGGAATCAAGGGATTCTATCTGATCGGATCGGTGAAGAACGCCACCGCCGGTCCGGGAAGTGATATCGACCTGCTGGTCCACCATCAGGCAACCGAAAAACAACTGAAGGAGCTGAAACTCTGGTTGGACGGGTGGAGCAAATGTCTGGCGGAGATCAACCGGCAGCGGACCGGGTACCAGAGCTCGGGGCTGCTGGACGTCCATTATATCACCGATCAGGATATCAAAAAAAAGACCAGCTACGCGGTCAAGATCAACGCAGTGACCGACCCGGCCAAACCGCTGGTCATGGGATCAGCGAAAGCTTGACCGGCAGTTACAGCAGACGGCGAACCGCCTGTCCCGGCGTCAGGGGATCAAACTGCACCAGAGACAGCTCCTCTCCCTGATAGGCGGCGGAAAAAAGCCGGGTCTCGCCGATTTGATCCTTCCAGCTTCCGGTAATGGCCGAACTCTCGTGCACATGCCCGTGAAGGGTGATCCGGGGCTGGAACTTTTCGATGAACCGCCGGATGGCAATACTGCCGATATGGACATCCAGGGGAACATGATCGATCATCTTGCCATCCAGGGCCGCCCGGTCCAGCAGGGTCTGGTAGGGCGGCGCATGAAAAAGAAAAATGGAGCGCCGGCTCCATCTATCCCGGACCAGTTCCTCCAGATCCTCCTGAATGGTACGAAAATACAGGTCATGGCGGGAACGGGGAATCGACAGGGTTCCTTCGTGGGGATGGGTGCTGCCGGGATCGACGTAACGGGACACATCGTACCGTTCCCAGTCCTTCAACTGGAAAGGACTGGGGGGGATGTAGGAATATCCCCATACCTTGAATGAATCGAACTCTGCACAGCGGTTGTGCACGTATTCCCAGATTCCCTGACTGGCAAGATCCAGCATCGCCGCTTCCTCAAACCGCCCGTCATCATTACCCAGAATCATGAAGACCCGGGGGTAGCGGTCCCCCATCCGGCGGGAGAGAGTGGAAAATCCCCGGGCCAGAAAATCCGACAGGAAGTGCTCATCAATGGCATCCGCCGGGGCCATCTGATGCAGGGCCGACGGCAGCAGATCTCCCCCGAGAAAAACCGCCCGGGGAATTTCCTTTTCGATCGTATCGAAGAGTACACGGTAGGATCGCCGGTTGCCATGCAGGTCTGAAACGAAAAAACAATTGCAGCTGGTTTGATCCATCATGGTCTCGGGAGGGCATTGCCGCTCCCATTATAACATACTCCGGGCGGGATCGATTTGTTTTTTGCCTGCTTCCTGGGGTAAAATAAGGAAGATGGACCGCAGACCCGACTGGGAGCTGATATCCAGACTCTTTTCCACCTCCGAGCTGGTCTTCTGGACCTACCACTGGGACTCCCGGTCTCTGAAACTGCAAAATCCCGCCGGAGAAGATTGTTTTGCCACCCATTTCTCCGCATTCTTCACCGACCTGGTATATGCCCGGAAGTTCTTTGCCCCGCAGGATTTCATTCCCTTCAAACTGTTTACCCAGCAGATCAGGGACCATCAATCGGCCGAAGCGATCATCCGCTTCCGGGATCTGAAAGGACGGTCATTCGCCATCAAACTCAAGGGCCGGATTCTGGAGTCGAACCGGCTCACCGCCGGGTATATCCATGACCTGACCGGGGACCTGGAAAAAATCCATGAATCCGTCAGCGGAAGCACCGCCCGACCCGTTATGGTCCCCAATTCCCGGGAGAAAGGAAACCCTCCTTCCGCCGGCATGTCCCCCGGACTGAACTCCGAAGCCCAAAACCGGATCCGGTCCGCCCAAACCATCGACGAGGCTCTGCACAGCATCCTTCAGCATCAAATTCCGCAGGCCGCCACTGACCTGGTGGGCTGGCTGGGACCCGATCGCAACAGCCGAAAACTGCGGATACATCTCATTACCCGAACCGGCGGGGATCCGATGCAGAGTCCGCCCTTGCCGGTAACGGCACTGCCCGGTTTTCAAAAAACCGGAGACCGGGGAACTTACCGGATCATCGAAGATCTGAATCAAAGCGACTCCCTGCTGGACTGGGCCTACCTTTTCCCCCTGGGAATCCGCTCTTATTACGCCCAGCCCCTTTACCAGCGCCAGAGACTGCAGGGGACTCTGTATTTTGGATCCTTCAGCGCCGGTCATTTTACCCCCGTCACCGTCAACGCTTTTCGTCCCTGTATCGAACTGTTCCGTTTTTGGCTCCGCCAGCCGCTCAACAGCAGGTAAAAAGCGGGTCAAATCCGCCCGGGGATAAAGATATCCGGCTCGATAAAAATCCCTTTGACATGGGGAAAAGAAGACCGTATTTTTTCTTCCTGCCGGTTGATGAACCGCGATATGTCCGGGGCCTTCAGGCCAGGATCAAATTCCAGTTTGATCCCCAGCAGGATATCTTCAGGCCCCAACTGTAATGACTTGATGTAGATCACCCGTCTGACCGCCGGATCGGCCAGGAGGGAGGCAATCCGCCGGATCAGCCGGGGGTCGGCGGCCTCTCCGATCAGCAGGGAATGGGTTTCCCGGGCCAGAAAGAACGCCACCACCGCCAGGAGGGCGCCGATCAGCACCGACGCAATCCCGTCCAGAATCAACAGACCGGTGATCTGCTGAAGCAGGATGAAAACCAGGGCCATGGTCAATCCGCACAGGGCCGCCAGATCCTCCATGAATACCACGATCAGCTCGCTGTGCTTGCAGAACTTCAGATACTCCATAATCCGGCGCTCTTTCTTTTCCCGGCGAATCCGGTTCAGGGCCTTTAAAAAGGCGGCCCCTTCGGCGATAATGGCGGCAATCAAAACCAGGAAGGCCCAGAAAACATTCTGCATTTCCCGGGGATTCGTAATTTTGTGGATTCCTTCATAGATCGAGAAAACCGCGCCGGCGCTGAACAGTAAAATGGCCACGATGAAGGACCAGAAATACAACTCGCCGGAGAACCCGAAGGGGTGAAGATCGTCGGGTTTTCGCCGGGCCCTGAAGATCCCCACGATCAACAGGACCTGGTTAAGGGTATCGGCCAGGGAGTGAACCGCCTCGGCCAGCAGGGCCGATGAACGGGTTACAAAGGAAACCACCAGTTTGATCACAAAGATGACCAGGTTGGCGCTGAAGGCAAAAAGAATGACCGGAATGGAAGAACGATTGGCCTGTTTCATGGAATCCTCCACCCGGTCTCCGATGATTTTTCGGAATACCTGATTCTGTAATTAGAGCAAAGGCCGGTGGAAAAGTCAAACCGCAGGCACGGTGACTATAGATTCAGGGCGTAGCCGATCTTGAAAAACACCGTGCGGTCGGTGGTGGTCAGGGGATCGCCATCCAGGGCCAGGCGGTTGTCGGTATAGCCCAGGAAAAGGACCGTCCGGGGGTTCAGTTTATAGGAAAACAGCAGCTGCAGAAACAGTTCCTTGGACAGGGGATCGATCTCATCCGCATACAGCGCCTGGTTCATGGTCAGGTGTTCGTACTGGGTGATGGCCCGCAGGAACATTTTCCGGGTCAGGTGGAAAACCAGCCGCACCTCCGATATGTTCTGGACAAAGAGGTTTTCCTGATCGACATTCAGGGTGTAGTAGTGATGGACCAGCCCCAGCTTCAGCCGCCGTCCCAGATTCAGATTCAGCTCCGGAGAAACCTGCAGGTACTTCCCGGGCCGGACGTGGGTGTAATCGATCTCATCACCGAAACTGAAGAAAGTATCCGCCATCACCCCCTTTACCGGTTGGACCTGCACGTAAAGGTGATTGAAGAACTGCTCAAAGCTGGTTCCCTGGTAGGTCTTCTCCCGTCCACCTATAGTCCATTCCACCATAGATTGCATCGGTCCCTGGGCAAATACACCACCTTCCAGTTCCCTTTCCAGCAGGTTTCCGTCGTGGTCCCAGGTATGATCATAGTTGGCGGAGAACTGCGCCTGGGTCAGCACACTGTCCTTCTTACCCCAGATCATATACCCCCCCCCAAACTCCACGGTCCGGAAATCCACCCGGGGCACAAAACCCAGGTCCGCCCGGAAATCGGGACTCTTGTCCTGGTACTCGGCAAACAAAAAGTAATGCTTCTTCTCCCGCACGATTCCCAGATCGATCCCGTATCCCCCGAAACTGCCGGAGGGCTGTTGGTAGTCCGTAACCACGGAATCTGGATAGCGGGTACTGGTGCCCAGCAGCTGGAACTGGATCCGGTCAGACTTGGTAACCCGGATCAGACCATCAATTCCACCGAGCCGGTTGTAATAATCCGGTCCCTCCCGGTCGGAGACAATGATTCCCAGGGTAGAGGAATTTCCCATATCCCGACGGTACCGGAACACATTGCCATAGGATCGTTGATCGAGGGAACCGGTTTCAGATCCCTGGCTGCCGGGAAACAACAGGTTGGTAATGGTATCCTGGGCGGAAAAGAACCCGATCGCGTTTTTGCCTTCCTTGCCGGATATCTTCATCCCCCACAGGGGATCGGCGATGGACCGGGTATAGATCACCTCGGTGGGAGTCTGAAAGAAATCCCTGCCCTCCAGGAAAAAGGGTCGTTTTTCCGGGTAATAGAGGGCAAACTGGGTGTTGACATCCAGCTGGGCGGCATCGGCCTCCACCTGGGAAAAATCCGGATTTACCGCCGCACTCAGGGTCAGGTTGTTGGTAAACCCCCATTGCCCGGAGATCCCCACGTCAAATTCCTGCTTCTGATTGACCATGTCTCCGGCGGGAAAATCTTCCCGCTCGTCGGTCCGCAATCCGGTCAGGGTAGGATCCAGTTCAATATTCCGGCCGGGAGTGGCCCCTTTGAATCCCCTGATTTTATGGCTTTGACACAAAAGGCAGGGATTGCTGCGGTCATAAGTGAAGTTGGTAATCTGGTGACGGTTGTCCCGGGGATAATTGCGCATGGGAGCACACCCCCAGGTCTGCTCTTCCCGGGAAGGCTGAAACTGAAGCGAACGAAAGGGAATGGCCATCTCCACGGAGTACCCGTAATCTGTGAACTGCCCCCCTGATTCCCAGATGGCATCCCAGGAGGTGTCCTCACTGCTGCCGCCGTCACTGAACACCTCATCCCCCTGGACACCCAGGGGATTCACCATAAAGGAGAAGGCCCGGTTTTCATCGTTGAAGGTGTCCAGGATGATCCCGACAAAATCATCGCGCCACATCTCATCCCGGTCGGAGAAAAAGGCCCGGATCTTTTCAGGCTCCGGATCGTAGGCCTTGAATCCCACCAGCAACTGGTGATCGTTAAAAAACAGGTAACACTCAGTGACCACCGGTGCGGGGATATTTTCGCCGGGCATTACTTCGATGTTGACATCCATCTTTAACGCCCGGTCCCAGCAGGGTTCCTCCAGGCGACCGTCCACCTGAATGCGGGTATCGATCCGGGGGATCTGGCAGGTTTGGGTGGGATGAGATTCGACGGCCGGTGGTTCCTGTTGCGCCTGAAGAAGAACACCAAGAAATACAATCGTCATTGCCATTATGGTTCCGGGGGAAAACCAATACCTCATGTTGAGACCTCCTGTGGGTGGTTTGGGGTTGTCGATACCTGAATACGAATCAGAAGGGCAAAAGGTTCACATCCAAAGCGGGACCGGGTCGGGTACAGACCCGGCAAATCGGTTGACAAGGCAGGACTTTTTTTGTATGATAGGAACAATCTTGTTTTAACTGCAAGGACAGAATTGGAGGAAAATCCATGGCAAATCTCAAGTCGGCAATAAAGAAGACCCGCAGAGACGAAAAACGCAGAATGATCAACAAACGCAATCGCTCCCGCATGAGAACCGCAATTAAGAAAATCAGGGCTTTGATATCCGCCGGAAAAATAGAAGAAGCACAGAAGGAATATCCCCAAGTGGCTTCCATCATAGATAAAACCGTTACCAAGGGTATAATTCACGCCAACACCGCCGCCCGATACAAATCAAGGATCAGCAAAGCCATTAAAAATGCCTCTTAGCCAAAATTCTTCGCATCGACCGTGCTGCCCAGAGACTACATTTCATACAACCAGATAAGGCAATATCAGGTTTGTCCCCGTAAATACCAGTATGCCTACATCCAGAACATCCAGGCGCCGATAAACTCAAAGATCTACCTGGGAATCATCTATCATTCCGCGATCGAGTATTTCCTCAAAAAAAAGGTCCGGGGGATCACCATCGGCCGGGAAGAACTGCATCAGTTCTTTTCCGATTCCTTCAAAGAACGCCAGGAAAGCATCGATGTGGCCTGGGAGAACGAAAAGGCCAAGGTCCTGACCAAGAACCGGGGCCGGGCCTTTTTGAGCTATTTCCTCAAGGAGTTCGGCGATCGTATCCAGCCTTTCCTGATCGAGCAGGAGCTGGAAGTGGAAATTGAAGAATTGGGCATCCGGCTGAAAGGAATCCCTGACCTGGTAGAGAAGGATTTCAGCATCACCGATTTCAAAACCACCACCGCCCGCTGGTCAAAAACCCGGATCAACCAGTCCCTGCTCCAGATGATCATCTACAAATACCTCTTTGAAACCCATTACGGAAAAATCAACAACCATTTGAAATTCAGGATCATCTATTCCAAAAGCAGTTCCAATATCCGGCACCAGGAACTGGTCATCAATTCCCAGGCCATCCACTTCGACAAGATGTTTGATATTATCAAATACATCGCCGCTCAGATTTCCAGTGAGCGGTTTTTCAAGAACGAGGGCTTTCACTGCAGATTCTGTGAATTCAGAAACATCTGCTTGCCCTAGCTTTTTATTTTAGTACAATATAAGGGAATGACAATGGAGAGCACAGTACGGGTAAGATTTGCACCATCCCCCACCGGCAGCCTGCATGTCGGCGGTGCCCGGACCGCCATATTCAATTATTTCTTTGCCCGGCATCACCGGGGAACATTCATCCTCCGGATTGAAGATACCGACCGGGAGCGGTTCGATCCCCGGGCGAGGGATGAAATATTCCAGAGCCTGAGCTGGCTGGGATTGGCGATCGACGAAGGACCCCATCAAACCGGTGCCTGCGGACCCTACATCCAGTCGGAGAGAATGGACCATTACCGGACTGCCATCGGTCGGCTGCTGGAAAACGGGCAGGCCTACCGCTGTTTCTGCACCAGGGAAAGACTCGAACAGCTCCGGAAGCAGCAGAAACAAAACCGGGACACCACCCTGGGATACGATGGTCGCTGTCGACATCTTTCCGCTGACACCATCGAAGGGAAGCTGACAGCCCAAACCCCCCACGTGGTGCGGCTGAAGGTTCCCCCGCAGGGAGAGGTCAGCTTCCATGACCTGATCCGGGGAACGATCACCTATCAATGCCGGGAACTGGATGATATCATCCTGCTTAAATCGGACGGCTACCCCACCTATCACCTGGCCAACGTGGTGGATGATCATTTGATGCAGATCAGCCACGTCATGCGGGGAGAAGAATGGATCTCCTCCACCCCCAAGCATATCCTGCTATACCGGGCCCTGGGGCACCCGCTGCCCAAATTCGCTCATCTGCCGGTAATCCTGTCCAGCGGCGGTGGGAAACTGTCCAAGCGGAAAGGCGCCTCGTCGGTGATGGAATATCGGGAACAGGGTTTTTTGCCCGAGGCCCTGGTGAATTTCCTTTCCCTGCTGGGATGGTCGCCGGGAGATGACACCGAGATTATGGATTCTGAAGAAATCACCCGGCGTTTCTCCCTGGACCGGATCACCGCCAAGGCTTCGGTTTTTGATGAACAGAAACTGATCTGGATCAACGGCCACTACCTGAGGCAAAGAAGCACTGCCTCCATCATTCCCCTGGTAAAGGAGTTGCTGGTCTCCCGGAACCTTCCGGGGAAAACCGGCGAAGACAGATATCTGGAGAAAGTGATCCATCTGCTCAAGGATCGTTCCAAAACCCTGGTGGAAATCGCGGAATCCTCCGGCTATTTCTTTGAGGATCCTTCCATCTACGACCCCAAAACCGCCAGAAAGAGGTTCAAAAAAGAAAGCGCGGGCCTGCTGCGCGATCTGCACCATCAATTACAGGAACTGGAGGAATTCACCGCCGGCGCCATCGAAGAACTTTACCGGCAGGCGGCCCAAAAGGCCGGTTTGTCCGCCGGAAAACTGATCCACCCCACCCGGCTGGCCGTCAGTGGAGTGGGATACGGCCCCGGCCTCTTTGAAATGATGGAATTGCTGGGCAGGGAAGCGGTTCTGAGGCGGATGGACAAAGCCGTCCGCTGGATCGAGAACAAGGGAGAACAGGATCATGACCAAAACAAAGGGTAAGGATTTCATCCGGCAAATCGTTGAGAAGGATATCACCGAAGGCAAGAACCAGGGGCGGGTTCATACCCGCTTTCCCCCCGAACCCAACGGCTATCTGCATATCGGGCACGCCAAATCCATCTGCCTGAATTTCTCCATCGCCCGTGAATACCGGGGGAAATGCAATCTCCGGTTTGACGATACCAATCCCACCAGGGAGGACCAGGAGTATATCGACTCCATCCAGCGGGATGTAAAATGGCTGGGGTTTGACTGGGAAAATCGCCTTTATTACGCCTCCGACTACTTCGACCGGCTCTATGAGTTCGCCATCCAGCTGATCCAAAAGGGGAAGGCCTACGTCTGCAGTTTATCCCCTGATCAGATCCGGGATTACCGGGGCACCCTTACCGAACCGGGGAAGGACAGCCCCTACCGAAACCGGAGCGTGGAAGAGAATCTGGAATTGTTCCGGGAGATGCAGGAGGGCAAGTACGAAGAGGGCGCCCATGTCCTGCGGGCCAGAATCGACATGGCTTCACCCAACCTGAATCTGCGGGATCCGGTGATCTACCGTATTTTGAAAAAAGAACATCACCGGACCGGGGGCCGGTGGAAGATATATCCAATGTACGATTTTACCCACTGCATATCCGACTCTCTGGAAGGAATCACCCATTCCCTCTGCACCCTGGAGTTCGAAGACAACCGTCCTCTCTATGACTGGTTCCTGGATCAGCTGGACCTGCATCATCCCCAGCAGATCGAGTTCGCGCCCCTCAACCTGACCTATACCCTGATGAGCAAGCGCAAACTGCTGGAACTGGTCCAGAAAAAAATCGTGGACGGCTGGGATGATCCCCGGCTCCCCACCCTGGCCGGCCTGAGAAGACGGGGATTCACTCCCCACTCCATCGTGGACTTCAGCAACCGGATCGGAATCGCAAAAGCGGACAGTATGGTGGACGTGGCCCTGCTGGAACATTGTTTAAGGGAAGATCTCAACCGACGGGCCCAACGGGTAATGGCAGTGCTGGAGCCGGTAAAACTGGTAATCACCAACTACCCCGAAGGCAAAACCGAGGAACTGGAGGCAGTCAACAATCCTGAAGACAGTGCCATGGGATCCCGTAAAATCCCTTTCGGACGGGAACTCTTCATCGAGCGGGAGGATTTTATGGAAGATCCTCCAAAAAAATTCTTCCGCCTGGCCCCCGGCCGGGAAGTCCGACTGAAACATGCCTATTACATCACCTGTAACCGGGTGATCAAGGACGACGGGGGAAAAATCCGTGAGATTCACTGCACCTACGACCCGCAAACCCGGGGCGGATGGTCCCAGGACGGACGGAAGGTAAGAGGTACCCTCCACTGGGTGTCCGCCGACCGGTCCCGGCCGGCCCGGGTCCACCTTTACGACCGCCTGTTTACCGTCGAAAACCCCGGGGATCTGCCGGAAGGGGTCCATTTTACCGAAAAGATCAATCCTGATTCCCGGACCACCCTGGATCACTGTCGGGTGGAACCGGGGCTGGGAGAAAACCGGCCGGGAGATATCTTTCAATTCCTGCGCAAAGGCTATTTTATCCTGGACCGCCGGGAAGGGGAGCGCCTGGTATTCCACCGGTCCGTCAATCTTCGTGACACCTGGGCCAAAATCCAGAAGAAAGTAGGGAAATCCGGTTGACCCATCCTTCCTTGAACGGTTTTCTCTCCCGGCCACCCGGCCAATCTTCAGCGGGAGACCGATGATCAAACGGTACTTTGAACTGGAAAACAAGATTCTGGACTACCATAAAGACGCCAATACCCAGCTCCTGAAAAAAGCCTATACGGTTGCCGCGGAGGCCCACATGAAACAGGAACGGGCCACCCGGGAACCCTTCATCACCCATCCCCTGTCGGTGGCCAGTATCCTGGCGGACATGAAGATGGACGAAATTACCATCACCGCCGCCCTGCTCCATGATATCGTCGAAGACACTGAAACCGATATCAGGCAGATCAAGAAAATGTTCGGCGCCGAAATCAGCAACCTGGTCTGGGGGGTAACCAAGATATCCAAGCTCTCTTCCCTTGATGCCCTGGATGCCAAGGCCCAGACCCTCAAGAAAATGATCATCGCCATGAGCGATGATGTCCGGGTAATTCTGATCAAGCTGGCCGACCGGGTTCACAACATGTCCACCCTCCATGCCCTGCCTCCGGAAAAGCAAAAAAAGATCGCCCGGGAAACCCTGGATATCTACGCCCCCATTGCCTATCGACTGGGAATGGCCCGGATCAAGACCACCCTGGAAAATATCGCCTTCAAATACGCCTTTCCCGCCGAGCATCGGAAGATCAAGGAAAGCATCTTTCGGAAAATCGGGATCCTGCGGGAACACATCAAGCGGATCAAGCTGAAGTTGCAGGAAATCCTGACGGCCCATGATATCCCGGGAGACATTTCCTTCCGGATCAAAAGACCGATTTCCATTTACCGCAAACTGGAACGACAGAAGATCCAGCTGGAAAAGGTTTACGACCTGCTGGCCTTCCGGATCATCACCGACACCACCGAGAACTGCTATACCATCCTGGGGGAAATCCATCAGATCTGGAAGCACATCCCCGAACGACTGCGGGATTTCATCTCCAATCCCAAGAGCAACGGCTATCAGTCCCTGCAAACCACGGTAATCGACTCCAAGGAAATCATCTTCGAAATTCAGATCCGCACCCATGAAATGCATGTACTGGCCGAGGAGGGCATCGCCGCCCACTGGAAATACAAAGAGGGGATTTCCTTCATCCAGCATGATGAACGCCTGCAGTGGTTCCGGGAAATGATCCAGGACCACGTTTCCAACCCCGATCCCCATGAATTTCTCAACCTGGTCAAGGGGGATCTGACCCCCAACGAAATCTACGTTTTTACCCCCAAGGGCAAGATTATCAACCTGAAGGCCGGTTCCACCCCTATCGACTTTGCCTACGCCATCCACAGTGAGATCGGACACAAGTGCGCCCGGGCCATTGTCAACGAGCATATGGTGCCTATCCGCACCCGGTTGAAATCCGGGGATGTGGTGGAAATCCAGACTTCCCGGGATGTCTCCCCCAACATCGACTGGCTCAAGCATGTGGCCACCCATCGGGCCCGCAAGGCGATTTCCGCCTACATCAGCAAACGGGAAAATTCGATCCTGATCGCCAAGGGCAAGCGCATTTGGAACCGCATCTTCCAGAAGTACAAAAAAAAATCTCCCCAGGAAGCCACGGCCATCGAATTCATCGACCGGATCAAAAAGCTCAATTATAAATCCAAGGAGCCTTTTTTCAAGGACATCGGATCCGGGAATATCAAGCTGGACAGTATCTTTCTGCGGAAACTGTTCCCGCGTATCGCACCGCCGAAACTCCGGGTCAAAAAACGGTCCCGACCGCCGAAGGGAGTTCGGGACTACAAACTGGTACGGGTGGAAGGATACGATGACATCGATATTTCCCTGGCCCGTTGTTGCAATCCCATCAAGGGAGACAGCATCAAGGGGTACATGACCTCCAACCGCGGTCTGGTCATTCACAAAAGCGGCTGCGCCAATTTAAAAGGCGCCATCGATTCGAAAATCAAGCAGGTAAAATGGAATCTGGAAGAAGACAGCCATTACCTGATCAAGTACGATATTCTGGCCGACGACCGCATCGGTGTACTCAACAAAATTACCGCTGTACTCAGCGAATTCGAATCCAATATCCGGGACCTGAAAACCAGCAAAATCAGTCAGAAAAACATCAAAATCACCCTGACTTTCGAGGTGAAGAATACCACCCAGCTGAAAAATATCGTCCAACAGCTGAAGCTGCAAAAATCGGTGTATACGCTCATCCGGAAACGGTTCACGGAAAAATAACCCGGGTTCGATCCGGTTGACAAATTGTTTAGATAAACTTACCATAAAAACAGGACCGGTGATTGCCGGCCGGCGGCCGCGATCAACCGCCACCACTATGGACAAGGAAAGACGGGACCCAGAATCACTGAATCTTGACCGCACCCAGGTTCTCCAGCCCCTGCAGCTGGAAGAAAAGGACCTGGTTTCCCAGAAAACCCCGACTCTTATGGTTCTCAACGGCGCCGACGAGGGAAAGGTCTTCAAGATCAACCAGCCGGCCATGTCCATGGGCCGGGAAAAAACGGTACATATCTCCCTCAATGACCAGACCGTCAGCCGGAAGCACTGCCTGCTGATCCAGAGCGCCGGCGGGATTACCCTGGTGGACCTGGAGAGCTCCAACGGTACCCATGTCAACAATCAGCGGATCGAAAAGAAGAAACTGGAGAACGGCGACAAGATCACCATCGGTCATACCATCCTCAAGTTTGAAATCGCCGACTTGGACCTGAGCACCTACCAGGAAAAAATCTACCGCCAGATCACTTTCGATGACCTCACCAGCCTGTACAATCACAAATCAATGTCCAAGCAGCTGGAGATGATGTTTTCCGCATTGCCCAAATATCTGCCGTTCTCTCTGCTCTTTATCGATATCGATCGATTCAAGGAGATCAACGATACCCACGGCCACCTGACCGGCAGCAAGATCCTTTCGGATCTGGGCCGGCTGCTGCTTTCCAATCTGAGATCCAATGATTTCCCCTGCCGGTACGGCGGGGAGGAATTCCTGGTGATCCTCAGCCAGAGCACCGCCCGGAATGCCTGTTTCGTGGCCGAAAAGATACGAAAAATCATTCAGGATCACATCTTTCATACCCATACCGGCCAGCCGATCCAACTGACCGTCAGCATCGGCGTGGCCCCGGCCACGTCCAAATCCAAAAGCCACCTTGAACTGATTCAAAGGGCCGACGAAGCCATGTACTGGGCCAAGGAGAACGGGCGAAACCGCTCGGTACTCTTTCGAATTCGGGATCAGAACCGCATACCCAGCTTCGAAATCCTCACCCCCCCTTGATCTGCTCTTCCAGCACCCGGTTGATGATCCGGATCAAACGCGGGTAGTGGCTGCCCGGCCAGAAAAGCCTGCGGCACCGGGAGCAGAAGGTAAAACGCCGGTGCAACCGGATGATATCATCGGGTATCTCCTTCGCCAGCCGGGCAAATTCTTTATCCCCGGCGGACACCGGTTTGAGGATTCCATTGCAGGCCAGGCAGCGGGTAAAAGGCCGGATTCCCCCGGCCAGACCCATCCGCACCACCAGTCCCTGCAACTGGGCGTCGGGGTCAGTCCCTCTCACCAGCACCCCGTGGGAAACCTGTCGCCTCATCAGCAGGCCCCGGTCCCGGCTCAGCAGTACCCGCTGCTCCTTTTGGGAAATTTCCGCCAGCCTCCGGTCGGTGGAAACATTGCGATACCGGGTATCAAATCCCAGCAGCCGCAACCGGCGGGCCAGTGTGCCCAGATGGACATCGGCAAGAAAACGCAGCGGCCGGGGGGGATCCGGACGCAGAGAGGAAAATCCCGATTCCCGCCACTGTTTCGGTATCCGTTCCCAGAGGGTGATCCGGTCCCCGTCTCGCAGAATATAATTAAAATCGATGGGATGGTCTTCAAGGCGCACCATAAACCCGACTTCCCCGTGGGGAATCCCCATGGATTCGATCAGATCCTTGATGGACCGTCTGCCGGAAAAATCCACCATCCGGGTGGATCTGCCGGCCGGACTCCGCACCAACTCCTTCAGCCTCTCCGAGAAGCACAGCTCCACCCGGTACCGGCGCACCTCCCCTCCCTACCCCCGCCCGCAAGCGGTGCAAAACGCACAGTACCTGCAGTAGCGGTCATCCCGGGGATTGGCCAGAAAATGCTTCCGATGGAAGAGATCTTCAAAGACCGTTCTCAGCGCGGTTTGGTACTCCCGGAGATACACTTTTCGCCGGGCCGGGTCCATGGATGACCTGCGGGGCAATTTAAAGATATCATGGTACCAGTTGTCCTCGTTCCGCAAAAAAATATATTCCGCCTCCAGATGCTCCGGTTGGGGCCGAACCAGCAGCAGATAGGTCAGCAGCTGCATTCCCGGAAAACAGGCATTGAATTCCTGCAGACTGTCCAGGTATTCGCCGTCCGGCAGGGAAAGCAGCCGGCGGGCGGGAAAATCGACTCGGGCCGTTTTTTTAAGCCGGGCATCGCTCCCGGTTTTATAGTCAAGAATGCGGATCCGGGATTTCTTCTCCTCAATCCGATCCAGGTACCCCCGGATGGAAACCGCCATTCCGTTGTCCAGCTTCAGACTTCCGCTTACCCGCTGCTCCAGGCCGGTGATTGTCATCTTCTCTCTGGATAACCGCTGCAGGTCCCGAATCAGAAAATCCGCAAGCTTCTCCCGGACCACCCAGGCCCTGATTTTCATGATTCCCCGATTGACATCATGATTTCGCTGCTGGAAGCGCTTTCTTACCAGTCCGGTCAGCTTTCCCCTGACCTGTTCCCGATCCAGGGCCGCTGGGGTAGAATTGAGCAGAGGCCGGTAGAAATCTTCCAGAATTCCGTGAATGATGGAACCGAAACTGCCGGCATCCGGATCCGCCTCCACCTTCTCCCGTTCTTTCAGGTTCAAAACCCGTTCCAGGTAAAACCGAAGGGGGCACCGGATATAGAGTTCGATTGAAGAGGGGGAGTATTCCATCTTTTTCAGACGTTCCTTTATCCAGGCGCTCTTTTCCACGGAACAGGGCCGGTGATCCCGGACCTGAAAGCCGATTTTTTTCCGTATCCTCTGCAGTTCTTCTCCTTTCCCGGAGGTTTCCGCCACCATACGCTCGATAAACCGGCTTTTATCTCCGGGATCGCTGCCGGACCGGTTCTCGGTCCAGAATATGTGGGCTCCGCGGGAAGACCCGATCAAGGAAAAAAAATTAAAGGCATACAACTGCTCCCAGTCCGTGTAGGTCCGCATTCGGAAGATCCGCTTGACATCATGGGGCAGGAGCGGATCGTATTTGAGGGCCTTGGGCAGAATTCCTTCCAGGGTATCCAGCACCAGTACCTGTTCAAATCGCAATCCCCGGAATTCAAGCATTCCCATTACCTGGACGCCCCTGAGAGGCGAACCGGTGAAATGGATTTTCCTCTCCGCGAAGAAATACCGGATGAAAGAGGCAAATCCCTTGAATCCCGACCCAGAGAAAGCCGCGGGTTCCGCCCGGTAAAACTCCCTGAGTTCGTCAAAAGCCTGGACCGCCCGGGTGATATATTCCCGTAGGAACAGGCCGGAATGTTCTGCGGAATCCGGCTGAATTCCGCGTACCGCCCGGGTCATCGAATCACACAACGCGTCGAAATCCCGTTCGGGATTCATCAGAAAACGCTGATGGATGAAAATGACCTCATCCAGAATCTGATGGGTTTTTGCGGCTGCTGGATCGCTGGATAAAAGCCGGGCCCGCAACCGGTGAAGCAGGTCCTCGGGGTTTACGGTCACCAGATTCTGGGTGTTGATGATATCTTCCAGAAAATGGATGCCGGTGCGCAGCGCATCCCGGTGAAGGGCTGATCTGCCTGCCAGTTTCAGGTAGGGGTGACGGATCAGGGACAGGTAGTCCCGGCTGGAAACGCAACCGGCCTCGCGGTTCTCCCCCGCTTTGAGCATCAGGTCAATCAACTGGTAAAGGGGGGTTCTCTTGAACGGGTACCCCAGGGTGATGTTAAAGGGTACCGGGTGCTGCTCCTGCTCAAATCGGGAAATCACTCCCTGTACGAAGGGGATCAGACTGGAAGCGTCGGCCATCACCACCCCGATATCCCGCAAACGGGCCGACGGCCGTTTGCCGACCAGGTCCTGGAGAACTTCGAATACCTGGGCCATCTGGGTTTCGGTATTGGCACAGGGCATCAGTCGGACCTTCGGGTGAAAATGATTCCATAGCGTAGGGGCTGGTTTGCGGGGTTTTGGGGGAAGGGTGAAACCAAGGGTCTCGATGGTCCGGGCCTGAAGAACGAAAGGACCCGCCGGATCGTCCAAGGCGGCCGGATCGGAGCGCAGAATCAGATCCGAGTGGTGGTGCTCGACCATATACCGCAAGATCCTCTCCTCCGAATAATTCAAAGCATTCAGGCCGGCAAAAATGAAATATTTACAGGGAAATACTTCCAGTTCCTGATGTTCCGCCCGGTCCCCGAGCCTTCGATAAACCGATGAACGGGTGGCTTTTCGTCCCTCCTGCAGCGCCTCCAGATAGGTGTTCACCAGACCCGGAAGATCGCTGATAAACCTCCGGTATTTTTCATGGTAGTCCCCCAGACCGACAAAACGTTCATAGATCGTCCGGTCCAGGGAATGAAAATCCCGACTTTCCAGTACGATCTCTTCCAGGGTCTGCTGGATTCGAAGCCCCCAGGGGAAAAACCCCGGAAAATCTCCTTTTTCAATCTTACCGGTGTACAATACCCCGCCCGTTCTCTTTTCCAGAATATGGTAGAGAAGCAGGCAGGCCTCTATATCGGAAAGGACCCGGGAGCCGGGAAAATTGTACCCGAACAGCCGGTTCATGAAATCGTCTACGGTCATGATTTCCGGGGGCAGGTGGGTAGCCGCCACTCTTCCGGCAAGAGCGTCCAGTAAAAACACCCCCATCCGCCGGGAAGGCAACACCACCGCTGTTTGGAATCCTTCCGGACTCCCCGGGGCCGGCAGCGAATTCATGACCTGTTCAACCAGGTCTTTTTCGAGGGATTCGATTCTCAGCATTTCACCTCTATCCTGCGGTCAAGATCCGGATACCACAGGTACCCCCGGCCTTTCCGATCCGGAAAAATCTGCTGGACGGCCCGCAGGTATTCCTTCACCTGCTGCACATCCTCCTTCCCTATCTCACCGGTTTTATAGTCGATCACCACGAACTCATCATCCCTGAGCAACAACCGGTCAATCCGGCGGATCTGGTACTCTCCCTCTTGATCAATCACCAGGGATTTCTCATTGAATATCCGGCCGGACCACTGAAAGAATTCAAACACACCCTCCCGGGTGAGAAAAGAGCTGAGTCTCCGGGTATCTTCGGCATTCAATTCCGGTTCCGCCGCCGTCAGTTCCGCGATTTTGCCCATCAACTCCCGGCTGGTTTTCACCGTCTCAATCCGTTCCAGCACCCGATGGATCGCCTCTCCCCGGCGGGCCCGGGTCATCTGTTCAAGGGGAATATAGGGGCGGGTATGAAAAACCAGGAATTCTTTCTGCCAGGCGGCGGTGCTGGTTTTTTTCGAAGCCACGAGCAGGCTTTTTCCCCGGGGCCGGTCCACCGGCTTTTTCTCGGGAAGGGTACCGCTGCGGTATTGGATCCAGCCGTTCTGGCCGGGGGACCGGTCCCGCAGCAGGGGGTGATGGATGACGGTATCCGCCATGCCGCCGTATTCCTTCAATTCCGCTTCCTTCCAGCGGTGGCGACGGTCCCGTCCGGCCACCGGCACAAAAAGAACATCCGACGCCCGGGTAAAAGAGACGTACAGGAGGTTTAACTGGTCGATATACTGCTTTTCCTGTTCCTCCCGGTAGATCTCAAAAAGCTCCCGGTTCACCCGGGTATATTCACGGTTGATATAATAAAATTCACCGTCTTTGAAATAATAACTTGATCGGGGATCCCGGTCACCGGTCAAAGGCAGGATGACCACCGGGAACTCCAGGCCCTTGGCTTTGTGCATGGTCAATATCCGGACCTGATCGCCCGCTTCCGGCAGGTCGATGGAATATTCGCCCCCGCTTTCCATCCGTTGATCCCAGTCTTCCAGGAAAGCGGCAAGAGATTGGATTTCCTGTTGTTCCAGGTCATGGAGCATGTTTGAAAGGGTCAGAAAATAAAGGGCGGAATCGGGAAAATTCTCGTAGATCTCCAGCCGCTGAATCAGATCCTGCAAAAGGTCATAGGGAGGGAGAAACCCCACCGACTGGAAGAAGGGGGCCAGGTAAGTCTGCCAGACCTTCGGGTACTTCTCCCGAAAGGTAATGTAAAAACTACGCTCCCCGGATTCAACCAGCTCCCGGTCCAGGTTTTTCAGACCGGCTTTGCCCAACTTCGCATCGAGAATCCGGGCAAATAAATGACCTCGCAGAAAGATATGGAAATGCAGGTTATCGGGGGGATATTCCAGGAACCGGAAAAAAGACACCACCTCGTTGATCAGGGGTGAGGAAGAAAGATACAAAGACTCATCGGAAATCGCCGGAATACCGTTCCGGGTGAGAAAGGAGATAATTTCCCGGCCCCAGGCGTTCTTTCGAACCAGTATCGCGACCTCTCCTCCCCGGTATCCCCGGGACAATATCTCGCGAATAAAATCCCGCACCTGGACCAGTACCCGGCGGTTGGCATCTTCCCGGGGGAGATGATCCCGGACGGTTCTGTGAATCCGGATATCCACGCAGCCCTCCCGGTGTCGGCGGGAAGCCGCGGCCCTCTGGGCAGAGCCGGCAAAGTTCCGGGCGACCCCGGGTCTCAGTGCCGCCGGTTCGATGGCGCCCGCGATCTGGTCGGGATTCCAGAACCGGTTGTTGAAATCCACCAGCACCCGTCCGCTTCGCCAGTTTTTGTCCAGGGATTCGTTGAGATTGCGGTCAGTTATGTTGGCCAGCGCCGGGATCAGTCCCTCCAGGATACCCGATTCCATCAGGGCCGGGTTGCCTCCCCGCCACCGGTATATGGACTGTTTGCGATCCCCCACCAGAAAGAGGGAAGAATGAAGCCGGGAAGAAAGGATCTCCTCGATCAGGGGAATCAGGGCTTTGAACTGGGAGATACTGGTATCCTGAAACTCGTCGATCAGAAAGTGGAGAAAACGATCTGAAAGCTTCAGGTACAGATACGGGAGGGCGTATTTTCCCCATTGCTCCATTCTGTTCATCAGCCGGCGACTGAATTCCGCCGCAAACACCACATCCCGGCGGCGGGACCACAGTTGGGAAAAACGCCGGTAGAACCGGATGTAATGGATCAGTCGAAACCGGCTGAGGCTGGCGGTCAATCCGGCCAGCGTCCGCCGGTAACGCAAAAAGACCGGTTCGGCCCGGCTCCAGAAGCCGGGATCGGGATCCCGTCCACAGACATCCGCCAGTTCGTCGCGGTGGAAAAATGTCCTTTTTAACAGATCCCCCAACGCTTTCAGGCTGTGCTGCTCACGGGACTCCGCTATAAATTCCCGGATCCCAGTCTGCAGGCCGGGGTTGATTTTGCGCCGATCCCAACTCTCCGGATCCTGCTCAAAGAGATTGACCAGTTCCCCCAATGCTTTCTTGAAGCCGGCCAGACCGGTAAATACCGCTGTTTTCAGGGACTCGATATACCCGTCGCTGATCGCCCGGACAGAATCCTCTCGGGAGAGGGCATCGCGAAAAAGGACCTGGATCTGTTCCACGATCTCCCGATCGAGTTCCCATTTCTGAACCGCGCGGGTATTTTTAAAATCCAGCAGAAAATTTTCCACCAGGGACCAGTCCTGCTCGACCATTTCGGCCAGATAGCGGCGGGCGGCAACCGCCAGTTCCCGGGTCATGTCCAGGCGGATCTCAAAGTCGGCCTTCAGGTTGAAATCCGGAGCGGTCACCTTGATGATGGCCGCCATCAGGCTGTCGATGGTCCGGACATTGAAATCGGAGTAATGTCCCAGGACGGCCCTGAGCAGGGCATCGGAAACCTGAAGAATCCGGGCAGCCGGACAGCCGGACCGGGCCGAGATCTTCTCCAGAAATTCCGCGGTTTCCGGCGCCAGGGAGGAGATGGAACCGGCCATGGCAAAACACCGCAGGAAGGCAAGCACCCTCTCCTTCATCTCGCTGGCGGCCTTGTTGGTAAAGGTGATGGCCAGCAGGGATCCGATCAGTCGGCGAATCCCGGCCTGGAATTCCGGGGAATTCCCGCCGGCGGGAGACCTTTTCTCCAGGGCGGCATAGCCGTAGAACAGACGGGACAGGTATTCCAGGGCCAGGCGGTAGGTCTTGCCGGACCCTGCAGAGGCCTCCACCTTGACTACCCGTTCACTCATTCACTCGGTCCTTGTCCTGATTGTAACCCAACCGGTCTCTCTTGTAAACGAGGAAGAAATGGGTCTGGAAATTTTATCAAGGGTGTAATCAATCCGACCGTCAAACGGGAACCACCGCTCGTTGAAAACCGCAGGAGAAAAGGAATTGAAACCCGGCTTCGACCGAAAGAATCCTGTCGTTGACCGAAATTCAGCTGCTCGCAATCTTTCTTTTCATTATGATAGAGAAGTAGATTAAGACAGGAGGGAAAAATGACCAAAACCAGAATCAAGGAAACCGACCAGGGCATTCAGGATGAGAGTACCGTGCGGGATTACGACCGGATGGCCCGGCGGCTGAGCGAAAAAGGCTGGACCAGTCTCAAAGATATCCTGGCGTCCGGGATCCGGATGGGCCATGCCCTGGAAGTAGGCCCGGGACCGGGTTACCTGGGCCTGGACTGGCTGAAAGCAACCGGACAGACCCGGCTGACCGGCCTGGACATCAGTCAGAACATGATCCGCCGGGCCCGACAGAATGCCCGGGAATACAGGCTATCCGACCGGGCGACCTACGTACTTCATAACGCCGACCGGATGCCCTTTGGGGACAACACCTTCGATGCCGTTTTCACCAACGGATCCCTGCATGAATGGGAACAACCGGTTCAGATCCTCAGGGAGATCCGGCGGGTGTTGAAACCGGGAGGGCGGTTTTTTATCTCGGATCTGCGGCGGGACATGAATGCTCTGGTCAAATTGTTTATGAGATCCGTTACCAGACCCCGTTCCATCCGGCCGGGGCTGATCAGTTCCATCAACGCCTCCTATACCTGTGCCGAGGCCCGGGACATCCTGAATCGGGCCGGCATTCCCGGCGCCAGGGTCACAGGCACCCCCATGGGTATCATCCTCACCGGCCTGAAAAACCCGTCGCCGACCCGGGAAATAACCGGACAGCCACCCCTTCTCATTTGAACGCTTTGGTGGTATTATTAAAGACGAAATGTCAGATATCATTGAAAAGTTTAACCGTTACGCCGGAGATTACGACCGGTGGTACGACACCCATGCTCCGGCCTTCGATTCCGAGTTGGCGGCCTTGAAAAAGGTCATTCCCGTCACGGGCACCGGTCTGGAAGTGGGGGTGGGGACCGGTCGGTTTGCCCGGGCCCTGGGGATTCAATACGGAGTGGATCCGGCCCCGGGAATGGTCAAACAGGCCCGGTTGCGGGGAATCAAGGCCCTGGAGGCCCGCGGAGACACCCTTCCATTCAAGAACCGGACCTTTGATTTTGCGGCCCTGATTACCACCCTCTGCTTCCTGCCGGATCCCCAACCGGTCCTGGAAGAAATCCACCGGGTTTTGAAACCGGGAGGCCGGATTGTTCTGGGAATGATCGACGGGGATTCCTTTCTCGGCCGCTATTACCGGGAGAAGGAAGGTACTTTTTTCCGGCATGCCCACCTGTTCAGCGTCGACGACGCCATACATCTGCTGACCGCGTCGGGCTTCCTTCCCGGCCAACCTTATCAAACCCTTTTCGGGCTTCCGACCGATATGGTCGGGACGGACTCCCCCCGGGAAGGAACCGGGGAAGGCGGTTTTTGCGTCATCCCGGGAGAAAAAAAATGACGGACCGCATTCAACTGACCCCCATCGGCCTGCTCCATACCCCCTTCGCCCACCCCCGCAATCTGCCTATCCAGAGCTGTTTCGCGCCGGACGTCGAGGGAAGAATCGAACTCTACCCTGCCTATATCAACGGCCTGCGGGACCTGGAGGAATTTTCCCACCTGATCCTGATCTATCATTTTCATCGTTCTCCGCGGACCGAACTGGTGGGCAGACCATTCCTGGAGAACCGGGAACACGGTATCTTCGCCATTCGCAGTCCCCACCGGCCCAACCATCTCGGTCTGTCCGTGGTCCGGTTGCTTTCCATCAAACCGGGCATCCTCACCTTCTCGGGAGCGGATATGCTCGACCAAACCCCCCTGCTGGATATCAAGCCCTACGTCTCTTATTTCGATCATCCCCCGGAAGTGAAAAACGGCTGGCTGGACAAACACTTCCGCAACGGCATTCCGCCGGAGAACACCCGAAGCTGAAGGCCGGAAAAAAATATTGTTCCTGTTTTTCCTCCTTGCCATTCGGCGATTAAAGTGTTACTATTCCTTAAATAATAACACGCATAAGGAGAATCACCGTGACCCGATCTCAGCGAAATGTCCTTCTTTTCATCCTGCTCGGCCTGGCCATCACCCTGGTCCACCCCCAGGAGAGCAAAAAAAAAGAACCCGAAGAACCGGAGTCCAAATCACCTGTTTACCGCGTCCCCAAAGCCGACCAGATGACGATCACCGCCACTCCCCGGCCCCAGGCCCTGAAGGACTGCTCCTCCAGTGTTGAGGTGGTCGACAGGGAGGACATCGCCCTCAGCTCCGCCGCCAGCGCCCTGGGAATACTGGACCGGCAATCCGGCATATTCATCAGCCGTACCGGTGACTTCGGACGGGCGGACGTAAACATCCGGGGGCTGGGGAACAACTGTCGCCAGATCGCCGTGCTGGTGGACGGCAAACCCGAAAAGATGGGACTGTTCGGCTGTGCGGTTTCCCATACCTTTCCCCTGGATAACGTGGAAAGGATCGAAGTGATCAAGGGGCCGGCCTCGGTGCTCTACGGGGGCGAAGCCCTGGGAGGCGTGGTCAACATCATCACCCGGATGCCCGACCGGCAAAACGAGACCGATCTTTCCTTCAGCCTGGGCGGTTTTAAAACCCGTCTGCTGAACGCCTATCAGGGGGGACGGTTCGGTAAACTGCGGTACTCCCTGTCCGTCGACCGGCGCAGCAGCGAAGGGCATATCCCCAATTCCCAGTATGACGGGCTGGCCCTTACCACCGGCCTGCAGATCGATATTTCGGAAGGTAATTCCCTCAGGGCGCAGGCCAAATACTTTTCCGGCAACAAACACGAACCGGGGCCGGTCGATCAGCCGGTGGAGGGGCTGTGGAACGATTACCGGCGGGGCGCGGTGGACCTTACCTATACCGGCCAGGGCCCTCGGGGAGATCTCAACCTGAAGCTCTTTCACAATTTCGGCAACCACGAATTCTCTGATGGCTGGCAATCCACCGATTACACCTGCGGACTCATGGCCCGGTACACGACGGAGATCTTCTCCTCCCATCACCTCACCCTGGGTGGCGAAGGGAAAATGTTCGGCGGAGAATCTTTCCACTGGCCAGTGGGAAAATGGGACAAGAGCGAAGGGGCGCTTTTCGTGCACGACAGCGCCCTGATCAACGACCGGTGGGTGATCACCGGGGGGCTGCGGTTGCATGCGGACTCTCTTTACGGCACCAAATGGTGTCCCCAGGCGGGAAGCGTACTGCACCTTTCCGATGCCGTTTCTCTGCGCGTGGATATCAAGAACGGCTTTCGTTCCCCCCAGATCAACGAATTGTACATGTATCCTTCCGCCAACCCGGACCTGCAGCCCGAAGAAGTCTGGAACTACGAATTGGGATACCGGCACCGGTTGGGCAGGGCCATCTTCCTTGAGGCAGGCCTCTTTGTCATGGAAGGCACCAATCTGATCCGCACCGTGGCCAACCCCGGTGGAATCCCCCCCTTTGTCTTTGCCAATACCGGTCGTTTTCAATTCAAGGGACTGGACCTGGCTGTCCAAAGCGATTTCAACCGTCATTTATCGGTTGGCTTCTCCTACACCTTTATCGATTTCGGAGAATATACCCGGGGAAAGCCGGGGCAAAAACTGAACGGGGAAATCCGGTACCGTTCGGATCGCCTGCAGGCGGTAATCAGCGGCCACTACGTGGCCGATTATTACGCCTCAGACCAGAACCGGGATCAGATTCCCAACTACTGTATCCTCGATACCCGCTGGATCGTCTCTCTCAGCCACCGGCTGGACTTGACCTTCGATGTGAACAACATCCTGAATTCTGATTACCGGGTATTCGGAGAATTCCCGGGTCTCACTTCCGGACTCTATCAAATGCCCGGTCGGTACCTGCAGATGGGGCTCTCCTTCTCCCTGAATACCGGGGAATGATCATGAAACGATCGGCAATCCTGTTGTTGTCCCTGCTGGTGTTCCTGTCTCAGACCGGAGCAGGGCACGAATACCGGATTCCCCTGATTTTGGATACCGACATGGGGATCGACGATCTGCGCGCCCTGGTAATGCTGTTGAATCAGGACATGGCCCGCATCCATCTGATCGTCACCTCCGACGGGTGCCTGTCACCCGTTCAGGGAATCCGCCAGATCCATATGCTTTACCGGCAATTGAATCTTCCCCCGCCCCGGCTGGGCGCCGGGCGGAACCTTTCCCAACCCCCTCCCCCATGGCGGGTTTTCAATACCCGGATTTTGGCCGAAACCGGCGAATCCCGCGGACCGGAACCGGGAAGGGTCGAAGGAGCCCCCCAGCAGATCGTCTCGGTCCTGCAGAATTCGGACGAGAGGCTGGTTTACCTTTGCCTGGGACCTCTGACCAACCTGGCCGACGCCTTCAAAAAGGCCCCCGCAATTAAATCCGGAATTTCCCGGGTCGTCTATTACGGCCGGCCGCCGGCACCTGCCACCCAATCCTGGAATACCGGTCGGGATCCGGACTCGGCCCGCCTGATCGGGAAATCCGGCTGCATGATCTACTACCTGGAACCCGCCACACAGTCCATCAGCCTGACCGAAGAACTGATCCAGAAGGTCGACGTCCTGAATACTTCCGCTGCCCGCCTCTTCCAAAGGATCCATAACCAGCCCGCGGTAAAAAAGCGGCTGGCCGAGCGACACTTCGGCATCTGGGATGAACTCTGTGTCATGTATTTGGCCGATCCCGGGCTGTTTTCCTTTACCCAGATCCGCCCCCGCATATTTACGGTAAACCAAGTCGATTCAGGGGCAATCGACACTCTTTACCTGAAAATGCTCGGGAATCCGGCGGATTTTCACCTCCGGCAACGTCCCCTGGTGATACTGAGGGATTTTCCCGGGGAACCTTCTGATTACCAGTCAGACTTCTCTGACCAGGTCAAGCCGATTCTGAAGGCTCACGGACGGGAAGAATGGAAAGCCTGCGTGCTCACCAACGAGTTCCACCGGCACCTGGGGATCTATTCGATCGTGGGCGCCAAGATGGGAATGCGGGCCCGGGAACTGCTGGAGGCGGGCCCGGACGATCTGAAAGTGATCTCCCTGGCCGGCAATGCACCGCCCCTCAGTTGTTTAAATGACGGCCTGCAGGTGTCCACCGGCGCCAGCCTGGGACGGGGCACCATCTCGGTCACGGTCCCCCCCGGGGGACCCTCTCCGGAAGCGGAATTTCGATTCCGGGACCGACGCCTGACCCTGCAGTTGAAAAAAAAACACCAGCAGCGGATTCGGCAGGATATTCAGCAGGCCATCCGCCAGTACGGCAGCCTGACCGACGCTTATTTTACCCGCGTACGCCAACTGGCCATCCGGTACTGGCGTCAGTGGTCACGATCAGAGATCTTCGAGGAAAGATAATACCAGAGGGGGTTATTCTTCCCGGATGTCACTCTGGTTGACCCCCCGGGGAACTCCCAGGAGCTTTCCACCCTGGTTCACCACCAGCTGGACGCGGATATCGTCATCTTTGACAATGACATCCCCTTTTACTATCGAATCCTCGGTAATCAGGATCTTGAGTGTTTGAAAACGATCGGACAGGCTCCGGCTCCGCCGGATCACGATATCCCCGTCCACCACACTGCCCCTGCCTACCAGGATATCCCCGGTGTGGGTCAGCAAATCCTGTTTGACCCGGGCTCCCTGCAACTCGATCGTCCCGTTGACATTGGACAGGATGCCCTCGACCACCACGCCTTCCAGGCAGTGAATGGCGCCGTTGACGGTGGTCACATTCCCCGTCACTTCGACCTTCTCGTGGCATTCCACCCGCCCGTTGACGGTCTTGATATTGCCTCCCACCCGGGTATCCCGATGCACAAAAATTCCCCGGTTCACGGTCCGCAGGTCCTCCACCCGGGAGTTGCGCCCCACCTCGATACGGCCGTTGACTGTGTGGGCGCTGCCCTTAACCGTGCAACGATCGCCGATGGTGATACTGCCGTTGACAGTGGACAGCCCCCCCTCGACCTTCTGCCCGTCCTCGACCCGGATGGAACGATTGACACTGGTACAACCGAGGGTAGCCACCAGTACGACCGGGACCAGGACCAGAAAATGGCGATACTTCCGCATGGTTCCTCCTCTGGTGTTTATAACGCAGGAATCCTGAAAAGGTTTCGGCAGGGCGGTGAAATTGACCTTGACAGGGAACCGGAGTGGCGGGCCTGATCACCGGAGATCAACCGGGGCCCACCCTGCTGCTGCAAATCCGGTCGAAACGGAAGAGGATTTACCCTTGCCGATCCAAAGGGAATGGATCGGGTTTCCCCTCGATGCGGTTGTCATAAAAGCGGGTGGTGGGATAGGCGAAATCGATGTCCGGTTCATGGCCAAAGGCCTTCAGGATCCGCTCCCAGATTACCTGCTCCTGTCCTCTCCTTTTACGGGGAGCACAAAGGTAACGGAGGGTCAGCAGGACTCCCGAATCCCGGACCGATGTGTAGACGGTAGGGGTGAGTTTGGAATAGTAGATCATGAAGCGCCGGGTGGCCCGCTGGATTTTCTGCCGGGCCTCATCGGTCACCACCTCGGTGCCTTCCCGGGCAATCTCCAGGAGGATCTGCTTGGCTTTCTCCCAGTTGCTTTCAAAGGTGATCAACACCGGGATCTCATCCCAGATATACTCAAATCCCTTGCTGTAATTGGCCAGGCTTTCGGTAAGGATCAACAGGTTCGGCAGGTGGATCACCCGCCCGGTGCTTTGATCGGCGTCCACCCAGTTGCCGATCTCCATCAGGGTGAACTTGAAGAGCCGAATATCGATCACGTCCCCCCGGTACTCGCCGATCTGGATCCGGTCCCCGATGGCGATGGGTCTCTTGGCCACCATGTAAAACCAGCCGGCAATGCTGGCCACCAGGTCTTTGAGGGCGATGGCAATCCCGGCGGAGACCAGGCCCAGATAGGTGGAAACGGACTGAAAACCCTGGGTCCAGATCCGTCCCACCAGTAAAATTCCGACAAACAGGGTCAGGTAAAAGGTGGTCTTGCGCCACTGATAGCGGACTTTGACATCCTGGGTCCGCCGCCGGGTGATCCGGATCACCACGAACCGCAGCAACCAGAGCAGAATCACGATCAGCAGACTCTGGGCAATTTTCAGCTGTACCGGGATACTCAAGCCCATCGTTTGCTCGATGGCCTGGGCAATTTTTTCAAGCATTTTTCTATCCGCCGCCTGTCACGGCCGCACCTCCATATTATCGGAGACCCGTCTGCTTGTCAAATACCGGCAGAGGCCGGGGGTAAAGGCGCTTGTGATCTGCTGACGGATGGGGTAGAATGAACCTGTTGTCCAGGAGGTCCCATGAAAAAAGTGCATTTTTTACTGGTCATCCTTCTGCTGATCCCCATCGGTGGCCTGTCCGGCAATGAACCGGATCCGGTGATTGCCATTGCCCTCTGCCGCCCGGAGGAAGGACAGATCAAAAATATCGAGGTCCTGTACGAGAAAGACCTCATCACCGTGGAAAGGTTGCGACTCCTGTGTATATACCACGAGGATGAAAAGACCGATTATGCTCCCGCCCGGCGCTATGTGAAAGAAGAGGGGCTGGAATGGGTGACTTTTCTGGTCATCACCGGTCAGGTTCCACTTCGGGAAGTATACCGGGAAAACCACTGGACACCACAATTCAGAAAGATCTTTGAAAGCACCCGGGGAATCATTTTCACCGGGGGAATGGATCTGCCCCCCGCCCTTTATCGAGAACCCACCCATCTGCTCTCCGAAGTCCATACCCCGATCCGCTCGGTCTATGAGACCTCTTTTCTGTTTCACCTCGTCGGTGGAAAACAGGATGCCCGCCTCGTCCCCTTTCTGGAATCCAAACGGGATTATGCGGTTCTGGGGTTGTGCCTGGGTTGTCAAACCCTCAATGTCGCTGCCGGCGGAACCCTTTACCAGGATATCCCCACCGAGATCTATCACCTGACTTATCACCAGGAGGTGCTCAATCTGGGACCGGACCGGATCCATTCCGCACGGTATGTCAAAGCTCTCCATCCCCTGAAAAAGGACCTGGCCCCGGCCTTCCACCGTATAGAATTTGCTCCGGACAGCCTCTTCGTCAAGGAGTGGGGGTTTGCCCCCGATGACCACCCCTCCATTCTCACTTCCCACCACCAGGCAGTCAAGGACCTGGGCAAGGATCTTTGCATCGTCGCCCGGTCCATGGACGGACGGGTGATCGAGGCCATCCATCATACCCGTTACCCGGGGGTGCTGGGGGTTCAGTTTCACCCGGAATACCATTCTCTATTCATGAAAGGAAAATTGTACCGCCAAGATCCCGCCGGGGAAAAAAATTTCAACCTGAGGCGTTTTTTACTCGATCATCCTCCGTCAATGGATTTTCATGTCAGACTCTGGGAATGGTTTTCCCGGTCGATTGAACGATAACCGGTCACCAACCGTGGGTCTTGTTCTGATTCTGGGAGTGCTGGCCTTCCTGGTGTTTCTGATCTTGGAAGGATACCAGATCAGGAGCTGGCGGGAGGCCATTCCCCTGCGGGTAACGGTAACCGGCACCCGGGGAAAGAGTTCAGTGGTCAGGATGATTGCCTCAATACTGCGCCAGGCGGGATGGTCGGTGCTGGCCAAAACCACCGGCTCGGAAGCCTGCTACATCCTTCCGGACAGCCGGGTTGGTTCTATCCGGCGACGGGGAATACCGTCTATAGTGGAGCAAAAACGCCTGCTGAAGAAAGCCCGGGACCTGGCCGTCGATTGTATAGTGGTGGAAATCATGAGCTTGCAGCCGGAGTGCCATCAGGTGGAATCCGGGTGGATCCTGCAGGCGCATAAAACCCTGCTGACCAATCTGCGGCCGGATCATGCCGAGCAAATGGGAGAACATCCTGAACAGAGGGCCCGAACCCTGTGTCTGGACTTCCAGCCGGGAACGGACATTTACCTGCATCCCGGTGAATTTTCAGGACAGATCAGGACCGACCTTCTCCAGAAGAAGTGCCGACCCGTGATTTGCCGGGCCGGCCTGAGCCACTCCCTTTTCCCGCCAGAGAATCTCCCTGTCCATATTATCCGTTCCAATCTGGATCTGACGGTCCGATTCTGCCATGACCTGGAGATCGGGAACTCCGCGATCACCCGGGGAGTGAAAAATACCCGGCAGGATATCGGCGCCCTTTCCGTCTGGCGCCTATCCCCGCCGACCATCTATCTGGTCAATGCCTTCTCCGCCAACGATCCCCAATCTACCCATCAGGTATTCCGGCGCTGTTACCCCCGGCTGGCCGGAAAGGGACGGATCATCGGACTGTTGAATCTGCGCAAAGACCGACCCGATCGTTCCCGCGACTGGATCTCATTTCTGACTTCCCCTCCCCGCCCCTGGTGTGACCGGTTGTACGTGGTGGGAGAGCACTCGCGAATTTTTCACCGGAAAATCAAATATGCCCTCCCGCTCCGGCCTGGCCCTCCCTCCCGCCTTCTCCGGCAAATAGAACTGGATGATAAGGGTTCCATCCTCTTTGGTTTTGGCAACATCAAAGGAACCGGTCTGGAAATGATCCGGTATTTCCAAAAACAGGGAGAACACCATGTCATTTGAGCTTTCCCTTCTGGGCCTGCTGGTTTCTGCAGTCTTCATCGGTATCTGGGGCGTGTATCCGGGGGGTATCATCGTACCCTCCTACCTGGTATTGTTCCTGGACCAGCCCCTCCGAATCCTGGCCACCCTGCTGATATCCTTCCTCACACTGGCCTGCTTCAAGGGCCTATCCCGGTTTGCCCTTCTCTTCGGCAAACGGCGCTTTGTGTTCATGATCGTGACCGCCGCCCTGTGGACCTATGCCTGGTCGGTGTTTTTCCCTTCCATCCTTCCTCTACCCATGGAGTTTCGGGTCATCGGCTGGGTCATTCCAGGCCTGATTGCCAATCACCTGCATAAACAGGGAATCCTGTTGACCATCAGTTCTCTGGCGGTGGTCACCGTTTTCACCTATTTACTCGGCGCCGTGTTCAGCCGTATCCAGGGGATCTGACCACCGTGATCATTTTGGCAAACCGGACCCGGAAAGGAATTATCCGCTGGGGAGCCGCCAGCGGGGTGATATACCTGCTGGCGCTGCTCGGCCCGGTCTTATCTCCCCGGTATCACTCTGATCCGCGGGTGCAGGCCAGTATCCGTCTCATGCAACAGAGTTTTCCCCTCATCCGGCAGCATAGGGAAAAACTGCAGATTCCCATCGACCCATTCCTGGATCCCAACCAGACCGGGCTGATCGGCCCCCGGACTTCCCCCCTGACCACCACCCTGGGCAGCCTCCCCGCCAAAAGAACCACCACCAATCCTCAGCTGGCGGGGCTGGTGACTTCTTTGCTCATCGAATCCGGCCTTCGAAAGGGTCAGAAGGTGGCCATCGGCGCATCCGGTTCCTTCCCCGCGCTTTTGATCGCCTCTCTTGCAGCGGTCAAAACCCTGGGCCTGAAACCGGTACTGATCATCTCCCTGGGAAGTTCTTCCTACGGTGCCGGTCATCCCCGATTTCACCTCCTGGACCTGGTCCTTCTGCTGAACCGCAGCGGTCTTTTCCCCGCTGTCCCGGCAGCGGTCTCCTTGGGGGGGGAACGGGATGTGGGAACCGATTTTCCTTTGAACTTCCGGAGCCAGCTGATTCAGGAAATCGAGCAAATGCCGACACAATTCATCTATGAACCCGTACTTGCCCGTAACGTTCAGCAGCGGATGAAAATCTACCGACAGGCCTCACCCGAGCAAAGCGTCGCCCTTTTCATCAATATCGGCGGCAGTCATGCCAGCCTGGGCACCAGTTCCCGGGTGTTGCATTTGGATCCCGGTCTCAACACCGATGCCCGGTTGCCGGATCCCGGCCAGCGTGGAATGATCTTCGCCATGCTGGCGGAAAAGATTCCCTGTCTGCACCTCCTCTTTATCAAGGGGCTGGCCCAGCGCCATTCCCTGCCCTGGGATCCCGTTCCCCTTCCCGAAGGAACGAACCGGCCTTTCCCCGTTCGAAAATCCGAGGGATGGCCCTGGCTGATCGTGCTGTTGATCATCCAATCGGTGATACCGATTATTCTCTGGCCGCGATCCTGATCCGGCCGGACAATTGATTCCCCGTTTTTGATAAATTGGCGAATTTAATATATAATATACCAGGCGAAAGGAGTACTGCATGAACATCAATGATCTTTTGAAAATATCCCTGGAAAGGGGGGCGTCGGATCTCCATTTAAAGGTGGGCAATCACCCCATCCTGCGAATCAACGGCGTTCTGGTACAGCTGGTGGAACTCAAACGGCTGATGCAGGAAGATACCATCGCCATGGCCTTTTCGATGATGAACGCCAAACAGAAGGAAACCTTCAAAGACGACCATGAAATCGATATGGCCTACAGCGTGCCCGGGCTGGGCCGTTTCCGCTGTAATATCTTCTACCAGCGGGGAGCGATCGGTATGGTCCTTCGAGTGATTCCCACCCAGGTGCTGACCATCGAGAAACTCAACCTTCCGGTGGTTCTGGAGAATATCGCCCAGGAACGCCGGGGACTGGTGCTGGTTACCGGCACCACCGGCAGCGGCAAATCCACCACCCTGGCGGCGATTATCGATCACATCAACACCCACCGAACCGAACATATAATTACCATTGAAGACCCGATAGAATACCTGCACCGGGACAAAAAAAGCATCGTCAACCAGCGGGAGATCGGATTCGACACCCTGGCTTTTCCCAAGGCCCTGAGGAGCGCCCTGCGGGAAGACCCCGATGTAATTCTGGTGGGCGAGATGAGAGACCTGGAAACCATCGAAACCGCCATCCTGGCCGCCGAAACCGGACACCTGGTGCTTTCCACTCTTCATACCCTCGATGCTCCGGAAACCATCAACCGTATCATCTCCATGTTCCCTCCCTACCAGCAGAAGCAGATCCGGATCCAGCTGGCCACCGTGCTCAAGGCCGTGGTTTCCATGCGCCTGATCCCCTGTAAGGACGAAAAAAGCCGGGTTCCGGCGGTGGAAATCCTGATCGCCACCCCTTTTATTCAAGAATGTATCCTGGAACCCGAAAAAACCAAAAACATCAAGGACGCCATCGCCGAGGGGGTATCCCAGTACCGGATGCAGACCTTCGACCAGTCGTTGTATTTCCTCTATCAGAAAGGACTGATCACCTACAATGAAGCCCTGAGATGGGCCACCAACCCGGACGAATTCAAACTGAAGAAAATCGGTTTGCAGTCCGCCAAGGATATGTCAAAAGAAGAAATGGAGATGAAGATGTCCAAGCTGGCATCCAAGAAAAACAAGGATGAGAAACTGGACGATGCCGATCTGGACGATCTTCCCGACCTGGACAGTGATATAGAGGACCCCAACCTGCTGGACCTGGATGAAATATGAGAAGCGCGGAATTAAGGCAGCTTTTTTTTGACTTTTTCACCCAGTCAGGCCACAGGAAGGTACCCTCGGCTCCCCTGATACCCGCCAAAGATCCCACCCTGCTCTTTACCAATGCCGGTATGAACCAGTTCAAGGACGTCTTCACCGGCAAAGAAACCCGGGAATTTTCCCGGGCCGTGAGTATCCAGAAATGCCTGCGGGTATCCGGGAAACACAACGATTTTGACGAAGTGGGAAAAACCGATCACCATCATACCTTCTTCGAAATGATGGGCAATTTCTCCTTCGGGGATTACTTTAAAAAAAAAGCCGTTCGTCTGGCCTGGGATTTTCTGACCACTGTTTTAAAATTACCCAAAGACCGCCTGTGGATTACGGTTTTTAAAGATGATCAGGAAACCTACCGGATATGGCAGGAGGACATCCAAATCCCCGCTGACCGTATTTTAAAGAGTGGGGAAAATGACAACTTCTGGCAGATGGGTGAGACCGGGCCCTGCGGACCTTGTTCTGAAATCCACTATGACCGCGGCGACTCCTACGGCCCGCCGGATTTTCTCCAATGCCCGGGGCGTTTCGTGGAAATTTGGAACCTGGTATTCATCCAGTTTGACCGTCAGGAGGATGGTACCCTGTCCCCTCTCCCCAGGCCCTCCATCGACACCGGAATGGGCATGGAGCGTCTAACCGCCGTGATGCAGGGGGTAACCAGCAATTACGACACGGATCTGTTCAGACCCATCAAGGAATACGTGGAGCAAAAAAGTCCCCGGAAGCAAAACAATCCCGGGCACACCGTTGACTTGAACATCATCGCCGACCATGCGCGGGCCGCCACCTTCCTGATCGCCGATTCAATTTCTCCCTCCAACGAGGGGCGGGGATACGTCCTGAGGCGGATTATCCGCAGAGCTTCCAAACACGGTCGTGCACTGGGATTCGAATCTCCTTTTCTGGGCCTTGTCTGTCAACAGGTCATCGATATCATGGCTCCCCATTACCCCCAGCTGGAAACCAGCCGTGAACTCATCACCAAGGTGGTCACGGCCGAGGAGAAACGGTTTCTGCAAACCCTGACCCGGGGATTGATCAGATTCGAAGAGCTGGTAAAAAAAACCCTCAATAAGCACCAGCGGAAACTTCCGGGCGGGGAGCTTTTCCGTCTCTCGGACACTTTCGGATTCCCCCTGGATTTTGCCATGGACCTGGCCCGGGAACGGGACCTCAGCCTTGATTTGGAAGGGTACCAACAGGCCCTAGAAGAACAACGCAGACAGTCGCAAAAATCCCGCAAAAAGCCCACCGGTTTCAGCGCTCTGACCGGTCTGAAGCTGCCCAGAACCCGCTTCCAAGGATACCAAAAATCCACCCTGGAAAGCCGGATCCTGGCCTTGCTCAGTATGAAGAAAAAACCGGCAGACCGGCTCGGAGAATCGGAAAAAGGGTTCATGATCGTTGAATCGACTCCCTTTTATGCCCAGGGGGGAGGTCAGACCGCCGACATCGGTCAGGGAGATGGGAATGACTTCTACCTGAGGATCGATGACGTCCTCTCCATCGACGGATACTCCCTTCATCAACTCGAGGTGTTGAAGGGGGAAGTAAGGACCGGCGAACTCATTCAGCTCACCATCGATCGACAGCATCGCCAGGACACCGCAGTACACCACAGCCTCACCCATATGCTGCACTGGGCCCTGCGGGAAGTGCTGGGAGATCACGTCAGGCAATCCGGATCCAGCGTCCAGCCGGATCGCCTGCGATTCGACTTCACCCACCACCAGGCCCTGGGGGAAGAGGATCTGATGACAATAGAACGACTGGTCAATGAGAAGATTCAGAATGACGAACCGGTGGCCGACCGGGAACTCCCCTACGAAGAGGCGATCCGGAAGGGGGCTCTGGCCTTCTTCGACGAGAAATATTCCGACCGGGTCCGGTCCGTTACCATGGGAGACTGGTCCCACGAGCTGTGCGGAGGCACTCATCTGAACCGTACCGGCCAGGCCGGTATTTTCAAAATCATCGAGGAGTCTTCCATATCCGCCGGGATCCGCAGAATCGAGGCAAAGGGGGGACGGGCGGCACTGGCCTGGATCCAGGAAACCGACCGGCTTCTCCGCAAGGTCATCCAGAAATTCCAGCAGCCTCGGGACAGCATTTTGGACCACCTGCTGGCCATGCGGAATGAAAACAGGGAACTGAAAAAGAGAGTAACCCGGGAAAAAAAGAAGAAGGCAAGCCGGAATTTCGAGGAACTGATCAACCGGAACACCCAAGTCCAGGGCATTCCGCTTACCGTGGCCTGCCTGAAAGAGATGGATAAACAAAGCCTCGGGCAGCTGGCCGACGATATCAAACGCAAGACCGGCGGGGTTGCGGTCCTTTATACACCCGCGCAATCCAAGACCTTCCTGGTGGTTTCCATCAACTCCCGGTTGACGGATCGGTTGAATGCCAACCGGCTCATCCGGGAGATCGTGGAACCGCTCAACGGAAAGGGGGGCGGGAAACCGGACTTCGCCCAGGCCGGGGGCGATCCGGCACCAAGGGAACCGGACTTTCAACGGCATATTGAATCCGTGCTGGCCCGGCAGATGCAAGAACAACCATGAAAAGAAAATTGGCGTTGTTGCTGTGGGTGCTCCTTATGGGTGGCATCAATTGGGCCGAAGTGGTGATCAAAAAGCACAAAGATGGATCCATTTCCGTCACCCACCAGCAAAAGGCCTATATCGCTTTTTGTTACAAGGAAGCGGATAAAGGACTGATCGAACAGGACCTGGACTCACAGTATGTCAGCACGATTCGGAGTTACGCCCGTCAGCACGGCTTCAGCGAAAACATTGCCCTGGCCGTCGCCAAGGTAGAATCTGATTTCAATCCCGCCGCGGTTTCACACAAAGGAGCCGTCGGCATCATGCAGCTGATGAAGGATACCGCCCGGCAGTACGGGGTGGCGAACCGTTACAATGCCAGAGAGAATATAAAAGCCGGCGTCCGGCACCTGAAATACCTGTATAAGAAATACAACCGGGACCTGGCCCTTACCCTGGCCGCCTATAATGCCGGAGAATCCGCGGTGGAGAAATACGGAGGCGTTCCGCCCTACCCTGAGACCCGCAATTACATCAAGAAGGTAAAACAGTGCCTGGGAATGGATTTTTCCGGGACCGGCAACTCCAGCAAAATTTACCAGTATGAGACCGAAGATGGCCGGCTGTTGATTACCGATCAGTACCACCCGGATCTAAGCCAGAAAAAATAATTCCCAAATCCGATTCTAGGAGAAAAGCAATGCAAGAAATTACCCAAGATCAGGTGAAACAGGTATTGCAGGAGAGCCAGTACGTAATCTTTGACTTCAGCTCACCCGGTTGCGCTCCCTGCAAAAAAGTGAAACCCCTCCTGGATGAGGTCATCATGGAATCCGAACTGGGCGATAATTTGAAAACCTATGAGATAGACATCACCAAAGAACCCGCCATCGCTCAGGATTATATGGTGCTGGGGGTTCCCACCCTGATTGTATTCAAAAACGGGAAAGAAGTCAGGCGTTTCCATTCCCTCCCCAAGAAAAAGAAGATTCTGCAGGTACTGAACTAAGGCCCCTTGCCCCCCGGGAGGATGATCCCGGGCGCCTTCAGGGAAAGCCATTTGAAATTTTCTCCCCTTGGGGGTATACTGGTAAATATCAGAGCATTAAGGAGAAATCCATGAAATATGCATCCATTATCATCATGCTGGGCTTCTTGGCCGGATGTTCGATGTTTACTTCCGACATACAGAAAGATCCCTTCTACCAGAGTTTTTTCCAAAAAACCCGCCTGATCATGTCCCAGGAAGAAATAGAAATTTACAAGCACCTTCCCAGCGTCGAAGCCAAAGGAGAGTTCATCGAAGATTTTTGGGAAAAAAGAGATCCCACCCCGGGGACTCCCCTTAACGAAAATAAAATTGAATTCCAGGAACGGATCGACTACGCCAACAAGTGGTTTGAAGAAGGCGGTGGAAACCCGGAAAATCCCCAGGGTTGGAATACGGTTCGCGGCAGAATATACCTCCAACTGGGTCCTCCGACGCTTCGCAAGATGGGAGAGCAGGAATACACCGATCGATTCGGTCACCTGATGACCACCCGCCGGGATCCCGTAGAGATCTGGGAATACCATCAATTCAATCTGACCATCGCTTTCATGGCCAATCAGTACGGTGAATTCCACATATGGGGACGACCCCCAGCCGCCCTGGGCCGGGCATTGCGAGAGGCCCGCAATTACTTTTACTATTCCCCGGAAGAAGGACTGGAACACAAGTTTGAATTTGACCTCTCCTATCAAAACACCCTGATAAAAATCACCACTCCTACCCGCAAGCTGTCCTTCAAGGAAGAGGGAGATGAGATGGTGGCGGAATTTCGGGTAAAAGTGAACATCTACCTGGATTTCGAGAAGATCGATGAGATCAACCGGGATATCCGGATCGGCAAAAGCCAGGAAAATATCCTGGATCGAGATGAATTATCTTTCACCATTCCCTATCAACCTTCCCGGAAAGGCAGTTACTATATCGAAGCCATCGTTACAGAGAAAACCAGTTCTGCCATGTACCGCGACTTCACCAAGTTTCGCCATTAACCGTCAACTGAAGTGGATACCGGTTCCAGGAACCATTTTCGCAAACCCGGCAGTCCGCCAGTATAAAAGCCAATCAGGAGGAAACCATGCAGAAAGAATTTCGTAATCTCGTCCAGGCTGTGTTAATTCTGTTGGTTCTGAGTCTACCGACCAGCGCCAGCGCCCCAAAAAAAGATCTCACCTTTGAACAGGTTTATCAAAAAGAGGAACCCACTTTGCTGACTTCTCTTCCCCAGGTGGTCAAGTGGCTGGATGACCATCGGATTCTTCAATATGGTCAGGATTCTCAAAACGAAAAATTCGTTTTCACCCAGCTTAATATCAAAACGGGCAGGGAAAAACCCTACCCGGTCTATCGGAATCTGAAAAACCTTCCGGACGACCTGAAGATCATCCCCGGAACGGAAATGAGCAGCGACGGGAAGCATTGTCTGTTTGAGAAGGATGGTGACATCCTGCTTTATTCCCTTCCCGACCAAACCCTCGAACGCCTGACCCGAACTCCCGGTATCGAAAATAATCCCACCTTCTCCCCGGACGGTAAAAAAATTGCCTTCACCCGGGATCATAACCTGTATGTCATGCAGATCGAAAGTCGGAAGGCAACCGCACTTACCGATGACGGATCCGAACGGATCTACAATGGAAAGGCCGCCTGGGTATATTATGAAGAGATCATCGGCCGGCGATCCAATTACCGGGCATTCTGGTGGTCTCCGGACAGTGAAAAGATCGTTTTTTTGCGGTTTGATGAAACCGCTGTGCCTCTTTTCACCCTGGTAAGGGGGACGGGCACCCACGGGGAAGTGGAGATCACCCCCTACCCGAAACCCGGTGATCCCAATCCCCGAGTCAGACTCGGGGTGGTGGAAATCGGGAATGGAAAACCGGTGTGGATGAATACCGATCCCCGCACTGATCATTATATTGCCTGGCCCTTCTGGACCGCCGACGGGGAAAAACTGCTGTTTCAAACCCTCAACCGGGACCAGAATCATCTCCGGATTTACGCCGCCAATCCCCGGACCGGTGAAAACGCCCTGATCTACCAGGAGACCCAGTCTTCCTGGGTCGACTTTTTCACCAACCTGCATTTCCTGGAAAACCGGAAAGGATTTATCCTCCGCTCTGATCGCAGTGGCTGGTCCCACCTTTACCATTGCAGTCTTTCCGGTGAACAACCGCAGGCGCTGACCCGGGGCGACTGGAAAATACGGGACCTGTTGATGATCGATCCCAAACAAGACGTTCTTTACTTCACCGGTTTCCAGAAGGATTCCACGGAGAACCACCTTTTCCGGATGCAAATGGACGGGACCGGCTTGGAGAGACTCACCCGGGAACCCGGGTACCACCGGATCAGCATTTCTCCGGGAGCCCGGTTTTTCATCGATACCCACAGCAGTATTTCCCATCCCCCGGTTCGCTACGCCTGCAGTATTGACGGGCGCCGGATTCGGAAACTGGCCGACTCCCGGACTGAGGCCTTTGATCAGTATGCCCTGGGGAAGGTGGAATTGTTTCGAATCCCCTCCACGGACGGGTACCGGTTGCCCGCCCGATGGATCCTCCCGCCCGACCTGGACCGGCAGCACCGTTACCCTGTACTTTTTCAAATCTACGGAGGACCTCAGGCCCCGACTGTCCACAACTCCTTTCCCGCCTTGTCCGGTTTTTACCTGGCATCCAAGGGCATTATCGTGATCTCAGTGGATCATCGGGGCAGCGGGCACTTCGGCAAGGAAGGGGCGTCGATGATGCACCGAAAGCTGGGAAAATGGGAAATACACGACTATTCCCAGGCGGTGAAATGGCTGCGGAATCAATCATTCGTAGACCCTCAGCGCATCGCCATTTCCGGGGGTAGTTATGGCGGGTACGTGACCTGCATGGCCCTCACCCGGGGCGCTGAATATTTCACCCACGGCTTTGCCAGCGCCGCGGTTACCGACTGGCGGCTGTATGATTCAATCTATACCGAACGCTACATGGATACCCCCCGGGACAACCCGGACGGCTATCAGTCAGGTTCAGTCCTCACCCACGCCCAGAACCTGACCGGCAAACTGTTCATCATTCACGGGGAAATGGATGACAACGTGCATCCGATCAACTCCATCCAGCTGATTTCCAAATTGCAGGATCTGCATAAGGATTTTTATTTCATGCTCTACCCCGGTGGCCGTCACGGATGGGGGGGGGCCAAAAGGATCCATTCCAATCGGCTGCAGGTTCAGTTCTGGTTCGAACACCTGCTGGACCGGACACTGGATCCGAAAAGAGATTGATTCCCGGGAGCTGCGGTCCCCATAACGGGCCGTAATATTGGCTGATGAGAATCGGTTTTTTGGGCACCGGTGGCAGCACCAGCCGGGGACAGAGACTGAACACCAGCCTGGTGGTAACCGTCTCGGGCGGAACCATCCTGATCGATTGCAGCGGGTCGCCGGAGCAGGCTCTGGCCCGCCAGGGTCTGATGCCCGGCCAGATATCGGACCTCTTTCTGACCCACTCTCATATCGATCATGTATACGCACTGCCCTCATTGCTGCACAGCCGGCGGTTAAACGCCCTCCCCGGCAGCCCGCCCCCCCTGTTCATCCACGGAATTCCCCCGGTTCTGGACACCGTCAGGGCCCTGCTGCAGGTGTTCTGGTCCCGGTACCCGCTCCCCCTGCAACCCGTTCTGCGACCCCTTGTCCCGCCCGAGGTAATCACCCGGTTTGATCTTAAAATCGAAGTCTTTCCAATCCGGCATGGACAGCAACCTTCGGTGGGATACCGGATCGACCATCCCCGCTGCAAATCAGAAATTCTCTTCAGCGGAGATGCCGAACCGGATCCGGCCATCCCGGCCCGGGTAAACCCGGATACCATCCTGATCCATGACTGCTGCGGCCGGACCCCCCAGGCCCACCACACCTCGGCAGACCAGCTGGTTGAACTTCTGAGGGACCACCCGCCCAAAAGACTGTTTCTCATTCATCTGCCCTACCTTTCCCCCGGGGATTTGAGAAAACTCAAAACATTTTTTTCCCATCATCACCTTCCCGGGGTTACCATACCCGGGGACGGAGACAGCGTCATCCTTTGATTTTTTTTTCCATTTTCAGTATGATAAATTGAGGAATGCAAAATGGACCGTAAATACCTGGCAAACATTGAGGTAATTTACCGGGAACTCAAGAAAAACTACTCCCTGGGAAACCTCAGCAAAGAACAATACCTTCAGGAAATCAAGCAGTTGGCCTTCAAAGACCCCGGGGGAAACCGCTGGCGATACAACGGGGAATGGTACACCTACAAAGACGACGGATGGGTAAGAAGCAATCCCTATGAAATAGAATGGCCCTCCTCCCCGGCGGATGAAAAGGAACCGTCTCCCCCGGTCAAGCCGCCCCCAAAAGCCAGAAAAATCAACCTGGATCAATTCAGGAAAAACCGGGTGGCCACGGCCAAAAACCTGGTGATCAGCCTGGTATCCATTGCCATCCTGGTATTCCTGGTGGTCATGCTGGTCCGATCCTCCGGGTCCGGGAAGAAGGACTCTCCCGGCCAGACTACACCGGACCGGCAGGTACAAAAACCCGCCCGGGACAACAGTGAAAAGAAACCGGATGAAGGATTCCAATTCTCCGCCCACCAGCTCGTGGGGGAGGCGGCCTATCCACCCAACGATTCCCCCCCCCATACCCCGGCCCGGATCCGGGCGCTTCTGGACGCCCTTCTCAGACGGGTCAGGGTCATGCATGGGATCCGCACCGAACAGAAAGATAAGCGCATGGTGCAGGAATGCGCCGGAGACTTTTTGGGGTTTTCCCTTTCTCAGACCGTAGAACAAGATCCTGACCAGGGTATCACCGAAAGGATGCGTCTGGTCACTCCGGGCAAAAAACGGATTACACTGAGCGATGAACAACCTTCCCCGGCCGATGACGATACCCTCACCCAGCTCCTGACGGAATTGAAGGGCCAGGGACTGGCGGTCCGGTTTGAAGATCAGCCGGAACAGAATCGGATCCAGGCCCGCCTGCAAATCGAAAAAGAACCCCTCTTCGACCTGGATCCCCATTACCTGATCAAAAACCGGGGAGTGGGCAGGATTTCCCTGAACACCCCCATTGAAGATATCGAGAAAAGACTCCCGGATGGTTTTTTTGTGATCGAGAGAAAAATCCAGAACCGCTACGAAGGATACAAAACCTATTTCTTTCACAAAGTATACAGCGCCGAGAAGAAGCCCATGTTCATCATCAATTCCAATGAAAAAATAGTGTTGAAAATCCAGATTGAGGATCCGGCTTATCGAACCTCCCGGGGAATCCGACTGGGAGACACCCTGGGTAAACTGCGGGCCTTTTATCCAGACCTTCGAATATCGGTGGTGGAGAATCAGATTCCCTACGCTTCCTTCCGGGACTCTTCTATCCGGTTTTATCTTCAGTTAAACAAAATCAACCTGCCCGACCGTATTTTCCCCATGGATACCAAGATCGTCTCTATATGGATTGAAACCGGGGAATAATCCCGGGAGCCGCCCCTCAAATCCCGGGTACCGCCGGGGATCCCGGAAAGGATTTTCGGCCGGAATATTGATTTTTTCATCCTGATTGTATATGATTTACTGCGAGGAGGAACCATGAAAAATAAAGTACTGCTTGTCATTCTCACATTGGCTGTTCTTTTCAGCTTTCACTGCCAGAAGGACGTCAAAGGATTTGCCCAATACGTTCCTGCAGAAGCGAAGTTTATGATCCAGTTCAAATCCCTGGATACCCTGCTGGATGCGGTGAAGTCCTTTGTGGGGGAGCAGGGAAACCTGGCCAAAGCCTTCATTGGATTCAATCCCCTTGAAAGCAGTGAAATTAAAGATTTCGGAATCGATCCGGACCGGGAGTTCGGCCTGTTTTTCACCCATCTGAATATCGGCAATATTGTAAAATCCGACCAGCCCGATTTTAATATGGCCTTTGCCCTCCCGGTGACCAAAAACACCGATTTTATTAAAAAACTGGAAGCCAAAATCGGTGAAAAGATGGCAGATTTCAAATTTGCCCAGGAAGGAGACAATTATGTCATCCCCGCTCCCGGAGACGGCCCCAGGATGCTCATGAAACAGACCCATGGCTATCTGTTCATCGCCGCCGGCAAGGAACAGATGCCGGGGCAGCTGCTGGCCTCCATCGGCCAGTCCAGCATCCTGGACTCGCCACTATACCAGGAGTTGCGCCAGGCGGTCCCCGACGGGGCCATCACCCTTTTTGGCGATTTCCAAGACGGAGAATTCTTTTCCAGCCTGTTTTCCCAGATCAGTGAATTGAATAAGGGTGAAACAGGTCCCAAGGTAAATCTCGAAAACTGGTTTAAGGGATACCGGGGCGCCTGTGTCACCATCGACTTCGAATCCCCGGATTTCTGGGTGAAAACCGCCGCCCTCTTTGATGAGGATGCCCCCATGAACCAGCTTCAGCAATCCATCACCTACGACCGCGCCCCCCTGTTCGCGGTTCCCAAGAAACCGGCCCTGATATTCTCCTTCGGACTGAATTTCTCCAAGTACATGAACATGATTTTCGAGTCCATGGAAGATGAGGAACAGATGGCCGAAGCCAAGGAAGGACTGGCCCAGCTCAAGGAAATGACCGGACTCGATTTGCAGGAAGACCTGATCAACAACATGGGCGGAAACATGAATTTCGGCATCTATGACCTTTCGGAACTTGCCAGCATGAAAATCAACGGTCTGATGACCATGAGCCTCAAGGAATCGGAAAAGATCCTCAAATCAATGGAGCTTCTAAAAGGGCTGGCAGTCAAATCGGAGAAGTTTTCTTTCAGTGAAGAAGAAATCGACGGTACCCAGACTTTTATTTTCCAGGGAAATGGCCCCCTGAAGATGTACGCCGGGATCAAGGACAGTATCATCGTCGCATCCAACCTGGAGGTTTACCAATCCGCTCTGGCTGGTAACCGGGACAACGGATTTCTCGGTAGCCTCAAGGATCCGGTGCTCAAGGAAGCCTTTACGGGCGGGGATTTTTTCTACCTGGATGTCACCCAGCTGGCGGGGGGGCTGAAAACCGCCGCTCCCTTCCTGGGCGCCCAAAACCCGGAAGGCCCGTTCAGCGGCTGGATGGGAACGGTCAGCAAGATCATGGAGAATTTCAAGTATATCCTGGCCTCCACCCATAACCAGGAATTGCTGAAAAAAAGCAACCTGATAATCGCCACCAATTTCAGCGAGCCCTTTTTCGAGGGAATCGCCCGGATGGTCAAAGAACAGAAAAAGACCCCGAAAGAATCTCAGGAAACGGAAGAATAACCGCCGCGTTTGACCGGTCTGGCCAAAAGGTGATTGGCTGGTAGGCCAATCACCTTTTTTGGGTTTCTACTGATTGGCCAATCGATAGGCAGTCAGATAGGTCAAACGGGTAATATCCCGCATCAGGCGGGTATTTACCTTCTCGATGCTGTCGGTGGGCTGGTGGTAATCCCGGGTGAATCCGGCCATGAAAAACACCCAGGGAACTCCCTTCATGGAGAAGGGCGCGTGGTCACTCCCTCCCATGCCCCCCGTAGAAGGTCTGAGAAAAAGATGAAGTCCCACATATTCATTGTTTTCCCGGACCATTTCGTAGAGAGCGGGTGCTTTCTCGGCCAGGGAAGGGGCGATAAAGCGGTTGATATCGATCTTCTCTAAAATGCTGTCGGTCTCTTTGATTTTAAACATCCGGGAGGCCATCCGTTTCAACCCCGGGCGGGTGTAACTTCGGCTGACCATATCCAGATTGAGACAACCGACGGTTTGATCCATGGGGACCACCGGGTGCTGGACGTAAAACCTGGATCCCAGAAGACCTTTTTCCTCCCCCGTCCAGAGAGCAAACAACACCGAGCGCTTGGGTTTGAGATCGTTCAGGGCAAAGGCCTCGGCGATCTCCATGACTGCAACGGAACCTGACCCGTTGTCGTCCGCTCCATTAAAGACATAACCTCCGCGCATGCCCAGATGATCAAGATGGGCCCCGATTATCACCACCTCTTCCTTTAACTCCGGATCGGAACCCTCCAGTATCCCCAGCACATTCCGGGACTGGATGATTCGATACCGGATCCGGTTGCTGAAAGTCAACTGAACACCCCTGACAGCAAAGGATCCCGGTCGAAGTTCCTTTTCGATCTCATCCCGGATCTCCATCAGCTTACGGGAAGTGTGCAGGGACAAAACCTGCTGGGCGATCTCTTCCGATGCCTTGACGGTCAGAATCCGGTTCCAGGGCATATCTCCCGATTCCCGCAACAGGGACATACTTCTTCTTTCCCCCGGAATAATCGGCCGTTCATCATCGGGATAGAGAGGATCCAGCTGATCCTCGAGTACGGAATCATCAATCAGTATCACCCCCAGGGCCCCCTTTTCCCGGGCCAGCCGGGTTTTGGAAAATCCCCCCATGCTTCTTCGCCGGGGCTGGTATTTTTCTTTCAGTTTCCCCTGTTGAAAGGGAGAATCCTGCCGGCCCGACCGGGGAAGCCCGTCGAACATCAGAACGAACTTGCCCTGGACATCCAGTCCCCGGTATTCGTTGAATCCGAGGCTCTTCTCATCCAGGCCGAATCCCACGAACACCACCCCGCCGGTAAGGGTCAGATTCTCCCGGCAGAACACCTTGAAGCCGGCTTCATCCTCATAGGTAATCTCCTTGGTGTGCAGGTCAGAAGTCTTCTTCAAGGTCAGAACCGTCTGCTGTTCGTGGTATTCTTTCATGAGAACCTTCTGAAAAAAGGACTTTTCCCCCGGCTCCCGGGGTGAAGGGGTCTCAAAGAAAGAGCGCCGGACGGGGGGCGAAGGGATATCCCCGGCCGGTTGAATACCCCATTTGGCGAACAGCGCCGCCACAAAGCTTGATGCAATCTGATATCCGCGGCTGGCGGTATCCCGACCTTCCATGAGATCGGAAGACAAGAACCCCAGGTAAGCGGACAAATCCGAATCCCGGATCGACTCAAACCCGGCCCTGACCTCCGGAGGAACGGTTTTTGGGGTTTTGACCACATGCAGATGTTTCAATGGACTGTCTTTTGTTTTCACTTCCTGGGAAAAACCCGACACCACCAGTAGCGAAACAGTCGTTACCAGGCAGATGGTTTTTTTCATGATCTTCTACTCCTGTTTTTGTTTATTTCCGGGACCGGTGTTTCCCCTTCAGGTACAAAAGAGTGCCCAGAATCGAAAAAAGAATGAAAAGAGAAAACACCAGGTGGTAAAAATGCAGATCCCAAAAAATGTCCTGTATCTTCTGGATCAGAATTTGAATTTCACTCCTCCGAGAATAAAGGATAATATATTATAGAGGGTTCCCAGGATCGCTGCCAGCAGCATGTGGACAATAGAAAAAAAGATGCCCCCCAGGGCGCCGAAGATCAATCCCCCCTGGAGTTTTCCCCGGGCTTCCTGCAACATGGAGGGAAACTGCTTGAGGAGATCACCGAATATGTCCAGTACGCCGAAAACCGCTCCAAAAATGACACCAAGGATGATGCCGAAACCTCCGAAAAGAAAAATCAACGAAGACAGCCGTATTTTTTTGATCTCAATTTCATTTTTGTAGTACTGGACGCTTAATTCTTCTTCCTTCTGACCACTGGGCTTGTGACCATCCCGGTCGGCCCCGCACCGGGGGCAAAATTCGGCGTCTGCCGGAATTTCCGTACCGCAACTCTTGCAGGTCCTCAGGGAGGGAGCCTGCTGGGTGGTCAGATCTTTGTCCATGGTAATGGTATCCCGGTTTTCCTCCAGGTCGATCTTCTGTCTAACCCGGTCTCCCTCGTCGAAGCGGTACTCTTCTTCGATGCGGTGTTCCTCCTGTTGCAGCAGAACGGTCGCGCTGTCGGCCCGATCTTCCGCCGGCGGCTCTTCCTCTTTGGCGGAGGATTCATCTTCCTCCTCTTCTTTATCACCGACCTGGTACCGGGTTTCGGCCGAAAGATCTTCCTGCCCGGGTTCCTCGGCTTCTTCTTCCTGAAGATATTCCGGATCCTTCCGGATCCATTTGCTCCCGTTATAGTAATACCACTGGCCCGATTTCCCACCGATCATCCAATAATTGCCCACCTCGTCCTTGATCATCAGCTCTTTTAATTCGTTTCTCATCTCTTCTGCGGTAATATTCCCCCTGGACAGTTCCCCCTTTAGTTCTGCAAACCGGGCCTCAACACGCTCAAAGACTTCTTTGTTCACCTTGCACCTCTTCTGCTAAAATCCGTTTTACCGGACCCACCAAATAAAAAGATCCGGTCACCAAAATATCTGTTCCACATCCGCGGGCCCGGGCCAGGGCTCTTCTGATATCGGGATGGTATTCCCATTTGGTCTTATCACGCAAGTGATTGCCAATGATCCGCCCGTCACAAGCCCGTGGGGAAATGGGTTTTGTAATAATCACAATTTTAACAAATCTCAGGATTTTATCCAACATTTTTTTAAAATTTTTCTCCGCCAAAACCCCGTAGACAAGGACCATATCCTTCTTTCCCCTGCTTTTCAGAACCGCCGAAAGAGCCCTGAAACCATCGGGATTATGGGCGATATCAAGCAGGATCTGCTCACCCTCCGATCCCTGGATCAGCTCAAGTCTCCCAGGCAGAAGGATGTCTGAAATGCCCCGAATCATGATTTTGCTGGAAAGGCCGAAGGCCCCCCGGCGGTCCAGCCATTCCGCCGCCCGGATGGCACAGGCGGCATTGCGAGCAAGATACGGGGCATCATTTTTCAAGCTGAACCGGTAGTCTCCCCTGGAGCGAAACCGGTACCGGGCAGGGATACCGGAACATTCCCGCCCGATCCCTCGTCCCGGCACCGGCAGGAAAGGAGCTTTTTTACGGGCGGCTTCCCGACGCAGAATCCGGCCGGGGGCGGAACAGATCCCATGATAGGAAACCACCGGGATCCCCTGCCGGACAATCCCCGCCTTTTCCCGGGCAATCTCCCGCCGCGTATTCCCGAGATATTTTTCATGATCCAGGGCGATCCGGGTCACGACAGTCAGAACCGGCGTGATCGCGGAGGTGGCATCCAGCCGGCCGCCCAGTCCCACTTCCAGGATGACCAGATCAACCTCCCGGGAATGAAAATGATAAATCGCAATCAAAAAAAGGTATTCAAAGTAAGTGGGAAGACGGGGAATCACCCCCTGATCCCGCATCTCCCGGGTAATCCGGATGATGAGCGTCCCGACCCGGGCAAAATCCCGGGCTGAAATCGGTCGGAAATTAATTAAGATACGCTCCCGGATATCGACCAGGTGGGGAGAGAGAAACAAACCGGTCCGAACCCCGTTGCGGACCAGAATTGAAGAGAGGTAATAACAGGTGGAACCCTTGCCGTTGGTCCCCCCGACCTGCACTGCCTGCAAACCACCCTGCCGGGGGAAAATACGATGCGTCAATACCGCCCGAACCGTGTCCAGGCCAAATTTGATGTTTGATTTTTTTTGAATACTATCTAAGAAAGCACACACTTCTGTATATTTCATACAGAACAGCAAATGGCATGAATAATACGATCAAACCTATTCTTCTTTTTCCTTTTCTTCGAATTCGTTTTCCACTTCCAGAATTTCGGCTGCCCCATCATAGATCTGGCGGGCAGATTTCTTCTGTTCCTGCAGTTCGGCAATTTCTTCTTTTACTCTGGCCAGTTTCTCTTCGATCTCGGAATCGATAAACTCGATCTGTTCTTTGGACCGGTCCAGGGTCTGTTTATAAAACTCTTTCTGTTGATCGTTTAATTTTCTTGCCATTCAAAAAATCTCCTTTGGTTCAATTTTTATTGATCTTAAATTTTTCAGTCAACCATACCTTTACTTTCTTGTTGTCCTTGATCCCCGGCTGGTATCGCCAGTTCTTTACCGCCGAGGTAACGATCAGATTGATTTCCAGGCTGCTGGACCCGCTGAGCAGTTGTACCCGTTCCACCCGGCCCAGATGATTCACCAGAAACCGGACTTCAACCGTCTCCTGATTGTAGCGCAATTCCCGTTTCTGTTTGGGTTTGATCTCGGGCAATACCTTTTCAATCAAAAGGGGGCGTACATTTACCTCGTTCAGGGGAATGATCATCCCCTCCTCAATTTTTGGCTCCGGCTTGCGGATCTCTGGAGGAGGAAGCTCGGTTTTCGGGGAAACCGTTTCCTCCTGTTGCCCGCTGGGAGTCTGCTCAACCGGTGGTTCTTCTTTTTTGGACCGTGATTCCGGAGCTTTGGGCTCATCCCGGGTCCCGGGTTCTTTCGCCATTTTCTGCTGAACCCGATCCGTGGCTTTCTCCTCTTTGTTGCCGGTTACCGGTTTGGGAGTCTCTTTTTTGCGGGGAGTGTCTGTCCGCGCCTGTGAAATCCGGCTGGAAGAATCCGTCTTACCCGGCCGGGTCTCCTTTTTCGCGGATGGCTCCTCCACGGCCGGGTCAGGCTCCGTCTGATCCGAATCCGGTTTTAACGGCCCGGATTCCTCTCCGGCCAGTTGCTGGATGTCCTGGTTGAGCTGGGTCTCGGTCCCCTTGGCCTCATCCGGAAGGGAAAGGGTCTCGCCGGGGCTTCTTTCGCCCTGGGTGACTCTGGCCTGGGCGGGCAGGGGGCGCGACTTCAGGGCCGGCGCGATCAATTGGGTGTAGAGGAAATATCCCCCGACGCCGACCGCTGCCAGAATCAGGGTGATAAGCAGGCCTTTTCTCCCCTTTCGCTCTTCTTTGGCCAGTTCATCGTAAATGCCGGTATCGATTTCCGAATCCCCGGCCGGGGATTCATCTTCGGCTTCTTCCTTCTTCTTTTCCAGATCAATTTCCACCGCCGGTTCGAATTCTTCCTGCAGCAAAAGCAACTCTTTCTCCTTCTGACTGGGAGATTTTTCAGGCTCTTCCGGTTCAGGCTCCTCGGCAACCGGAGGCGGCGGAGGAGTTTTTTTCTGGATGGGTTTGGGTTTGAACTTCTGTTTGATCTTGATCCCTTTCTCTTTGATCTCCTCCTCGAAAATACTGGAAAGAAGGTAGGCCAGATGAGTGAAATTGGGGACGATATTAAATGAGTTCTCCACATAGGATTCCAGGTCTTTTGACATCTCTTCGGCAGTCTGATATCGCTGTTCCTTGTCCTGGTTCAGGGCTTTGAGAATGATCTTCTCCAGACGGGGATCCAGATTCTTGTTGATTTCCCGGGGGGCGGGGCAATCCACGTTCTGCAGTTTCTTCAACACCCCCATTTCTGAAGCGGCCAGGAAAGGCTTGATACCGGTCAGCATTTCGTAAAGGATGATGCCGGTGGCAAACAGGTCCGCCCGGGAATCCACGGATTGATCTCCCTGGGACTGTTCCGGAGACATGTAAAGCAGTTTGCCTTTCAGTGACCCGGAAACAGTTTGATGCATCTTGATGGATGCTTTGGAAACCCCGAAATCGGTTAACTTCACTTCCCCGGAATACGAGAGCAGGATATTGGGAGGCGAGATATCCCGGTGCACGATGTTGAGACTGGTTCCACGGCTGTTTTTGGCAGAATGGGCATACTCCAGGGCGTTGAGAATTTTGATCACGATGTATATGGCAATCTCCTCGGGAAAAGGCCGGTCCAGTTCCTTGTACTTTCGCAGCAACATCCGCAGATCGGTTCCCTCCACATATTCCATGGCGATGAAATAGTTGTTGTCCTCCTTGCCCAGGTCATAGATCTGTACAATATTGGGATGGGTCAACTCGGCGGCAATTTTTGCTTCATCTACAAACATCTCGATAAATTTGTCATCTTCACCGTAACCGGTCAGAATCTTTTTCAGGGCAATGATCTTTTCAAAGCCCTTGACTCCGTGTTTTCGCGCCTTGTAAAGTTCTGCCATCCCCCCCCGGGCAATCAATCCGAGGATATCGTATCCGTAGGCTTCCTTTCGGGATTCGGGGGGCTTTTTCTCCAGGCCTTCAGGTTCTTTCTTCTCCGGTTCCCCGGGTTTCGGCTGCCGGGGTGGCACCGGCCCGCCTCGAGGCTGAGCCTGCTCCTCTTCCCGCTTTTTGGTAACGACCGGCTCGGGCTTGGCTTTCTCCTGCCGGGTTTTCTTCTGCGGCTCCGGCTGAACGGACGGGGGTGGCTTGGGAGTGGTCACCCGACCCATTTTACCCGAGAGGCCCAGGCCCGAAAGTGTTTCTTCGAATTTGCGCGAGATCTCCTCCTCGATAGATTTGCGGGGATCTTTCTTGATCTTTCGGGATGCCGGCTGGCCGCCCGGACCGCCGGTCTCCCTGCCGCTTCCTTCTACTTCCTGGATGATATCGCCGAACATCTCCTCTGAACTGAGCCCCTCCTGATCTTTCCGGAATTTGGGTCGGTGGATTTTCTTGGTACTGGTATCGGGAACAGTGGTTTTGGGCCCGCCCCCTTCATCTTTCAATTCTTCCGGATCGATCTTTAGGAGCTGGAAAACCCGCTGTTTTAACTTATTGATATCCAGGGGCTTTTCAAAAAAATCGGTGGCCCCGTACTGGTTGACCGCCTGTTCCTGGTATTCAATCCCCTTGTACACTCCACTAATGACGATGATTTTGGTATCCGGGTATTCTTTCCCGATGAGCTGGGACAGATTGAAACCGTGAAATTTGGGCAGCATCGCCGCGGTAACCACCAGGTCATACCGGTTTTTCTTCAGCAGATCCCGGGCAGCCATGCCGTCTTCGGCAATATCCAGGTCAAAATGGGGCTGGGGGAAAACAGCGGTAAGATCTTCAATAGTAGGGCTATCGTACTCTACTATCAATATTTTTCTACTCATGTCGCCACTCCAACTGGTAATTATATTACAAGCATGCTATTTAATCAAATCCACCCATACCCAATTCCGGTCACAGAGCAATTTCGGGATGGCTGGTCTTCAGCACCTGAAGTTTGCTTCTGACCTTAATTCCAAAGGGCATCAGCAACAGAAACAGGATGATGGCGCCGGCAAAAAAATGATACACCTGATCAAAAGGGAGTCCCATCACCCTGAGCACCAATCCGGCCAGCGGAATCACCTCTGCAGAGGCGATCAGAATCAAGTCGAGTTTCTGCCACTTGACCAGGATCTCTTTGAGGGTATCTTGGGGATCGATCACCCGGTTGGAGTAGTAAAGAGTCTTGCGAAGGGCCAGTATCGCCACCAGGATCAGAACCACGACGATATTGACGATCATCCAGATGTTATCGAGGGTTTTCGGATCTTTCACCACACCCGAGGGAGCGAAAGTAAAAAAAAAGGCGAGCGCCGAGTATATTACAACGCTGATGATGGCCGCCAATCCCACGGTTATGGAAATCCGGGTATTTTCTCTGATCAGTTTTCTCTGCTCCAGATCCTTCTGAAACTGGTAGGGCATGGACCCTTTTTAACACTTTTGATTTTTCTTGTCAAGCAATTCAGCTGCCGGTTCTTCGCCTATTCCGCCACCCATTTTCTGATCCATTCCAGTACCGTTTCGTGCCACTGGATGCTGTTATGGGGTTTGAGAATCCAGTGATTCTCGTCGGGGAAATACAGCAGCCTGCTGGGAATTCCCCGTCGTTGCAGAGCGGTAAATGTAGAAAATCCCTGGGTTTCCACTACCCGGAAATCATGGGCGCCGTGGATTACCAGCATGGGGGTTTTCCAGTTCTGGATATAATTGACCGGGTTATGCTTCTCGTACCCCTCGGGGTTCTCCCAGGGGGTCCCCCCATGTTCCCATTCCGGGAACCAGAGTTCCTCGGTATCATAATAGGCCATCCGCTCATCCAGGTTTCCATCATGGTTGACCAGGCACCGGAAGCGGTCCGGCCAGTTCCCGGCAATCCAGTTGATCATGTAACCGCCAAAAGATGCGCCCAGGGCGGCCACCCGTTCTCCGTCCATCCAGGGGTATCGGGCCAGGGCTTCCCGGAGGCCGATTCTCAGATCCACCAACGGTTTCCCCCCCCAGTCCCGACTGATGGAATCCGTAAAGGCCTGGCCGTATCCGGTAGAACCGTGGAAATCCACCATAACCGCGGCAAAACCGGCACCCGCGTAGGCCTGGGGATTCCAGCGGTAGTGAAAATGATTGCCAAAAGAACCCTGGGGGCCCCCGTGAATCAGGAAGGCAACCGGATATTTCTGTGCGGGATCAAGGTCTACCGGCTTCACCACATAGCAATGGACCGGTTCTCCATTCCAGCCCTTGAACACAAACTGCTCTGGTTCACCCATTCTGGCTGCCCCCACCTTTTCCCGGTTGATGGCGGTGATCCTTGAGAGCCGAGCCTCACCGGGTTTGAATGAATGGATCTCCACCGGGGATTTCAGGTGATCCAGGCCAAAGATTAAGCGGTCTGGGGAAACATTCAGAGAACTGACCGTCCCCCGGGACCACAGTCGCTGAACGCGCCCGGTGAGGGGATCAATGCGGAATATCGATCGCTGTCCCAGATCTCCGGCCACCGCGTAGATAACCCGGGAATCCGGCGACCAGACAATCGATGAAGGAGAACGATCCCATTTTTCAGTGATGACTCTGGGAGAACCCCCGGGCCAGTCCTGTAGAACGATCCGGAACCGGTCGGCTTCAAACCCGGGGCGCTGCATGGCCAGGTAGGCCAGTCGCCGTCCATCGGGAGAGAAGACCGGCAGGGTGTCCCAGGCTTTGTTCTCCCCGGTGATCGCCCGGGGCGGGGCACTCAGGTCGAGCGGAACATGGTACAGGTCATAATTGGTGGACCAGGCGATGCAATCGCCGGCACTGGAAGCGGTGAAAAGAATCCCCTGACCATCCGGGGTAAAGCTGATTTCTTCCGGTCCCCCAAAGGGAGGAACCGGGGTATCGACATCCATTTCCTTCATCACATCACAAAGCCGCCTATCTTCCGGATCCAGGACAAAAAGATGGGACCGTTTCTTATCTTCCCAGGTATCCCAGTGACGAATAAAGAGCCGGTCGTAAACAATCCCGCTGCTCCTGCGCTGTTTCATCTTCTCCAGCCTGGCAACCGTTTCCTCCACGGAATGGCCCGGAAACACATCGAGAGTAAATGCGATGTACCCGCCAACCGGAGATACCACCAGGTTTCCACAATCCAGGGGAAGACGGGTCACCTGTTCCCGGTGCCCATTTTCCACGTTGATCTTCCACACCTGCACGCTACCGCCTCTGGAAGAGAGAAACCACAGGTGGCGGCCGTCAGGGTCCCAGCGGGGATTGAAATCAGCCTCCGGATCATCGGTCAGAGACCGCAGTTCATTTCCCTTGCTGTCCGCGATCCAGAGATCGGTAATTCCCCGGTTGGCTTCCAGGTCGGTTTTGCGCAAAACAAAAGCGATCGACCGATAATCCGGTGACAGCCGGATATCCGAAATCCGATCCATCGCCAGCATATCCATCACCGAAAAAGGATGGGATTCTCCCTGGATCACCCCGGAACACCAGAGCAAACACAATCCAATTACCAGGCTGCGATATTTTTTCATTTCATCACCTCTCAAAGGATTTTTATCTGCCGGGGGATTCAATCCACCCGGTAATGGGCACCGTGGGATTCCTGGTTGAGAAGGGCGGCGTGGGCAACCAGAAATGCAGTCTGTACCCCATCTCGTAAATCAACGATCCGTTTGTCCATCCGGGCTTCCCGATAAAACTTCTCAATACGATGCTTGAGATAAGCCAGATCTGATTTGGCCCGGTTGAGTCTCTTTTCAGTACGGATAATCCCGCTGTAATTCCACATGGTGTATTTAATCACGATCCGATCCTGTTTGACCAGGGCGGGATCAATAGATTCCTGATGGGCCGGGTACCGCCACCGGGGGGTTTCGGTCACGGTATAGGGAACCTTGGCGCCGGCAAGGACCTGCAGGATATCACGGGCGACCTGCCGCCCCCATACCAGACCCTCCAGCAGGGAGACTGAAGCCAATCGGTTGGCCCCGTGGACACCGGTGGCCGATACTTCACCGATGGCGTAAAGATTCCGGATGCTGGTTCGGCCCCTGAGGTCCACCCACACGCCGCCGCAGGAATAATGGGCAGCCGGAACCACCGGGATGGGCTCCTTTTCGATATCCAGGTTGTATTCAAGACATTTCTTGTAAATAGTGGGAAACCGATCCCTGATATCAATCTGCACATGATCGGCGATATTCAGCAGCACATAATCGCTGTGTCCTTCCAGCATCTCCTCAAAAATCGCCCTGGATACCACGTCACGGGGGGCCAGATCCTTCAACTCGGAATACTTCTCCATGAACAACTCGCCTCCCCGGTTCATCAACCGGGCCCCCTCTCCCCGTACCGCTTCCGAAATCAAAAAATGGGTGGTTTCATGGTGGTAGAGGGAGGTGGGATGAAACTGGATGTACTCGAGATTGGTCAACCGGGCCCCCAGTCGGTAGGCCATGGCAATACCGTTCCCCACCGCGTCGTCAGGGTTGGTGGAATGCAGGTAAATGGAACTCAGGCCGCCGGTCGCCAGAATTACCTTCCGGGCGAAGATCCGGATGATTTTCCCGTTTTTTGGCGTCAGCACATAGGCTCCCACCACCTGCGGAGGTTCAAACATCCGGGAAGGCCGAGTGGAATGATGGGGATAACTCAACAAATCCACCGCCATATGGTTGTAAAGGATTGTCAGGTTTTTCAAGCGGGAAAGGCAGCTGGAAAAGGCCGACTGGATTTCCTGGCCGGTTTTATCCTTCACATGCAAGACCCGCCGGGTGGAATGGGCTCCTTCACGGGCCAAATCCGGTTCCTCATTGTTTTTCAGGGAAAAGGGAATTTTCAGTTTATCCACCAGGATTTCTTTCACCGCCGGACCGGAATCCTCCACCACCTGATGTACAGCCGGCAGGTAATTCATCCGGGCGCCGCTTTTTAATATGTCTTCTACAAAGGTTTCCGGTGGTTCATCCGTATGCTGGCGGGCAATGCCCCCCTGGGCCCAATAGGTATTGGTATCCTCATGGGATTGTACTTTGGAGATCAGGACCACCCGGATCCCTTTTTCCGCCAGGATCAGGGCCGAGGTAGCGCCGGCAATCCCCCCCCCGATAACCAGCACCTCGGTTTCCACATACTCAGCCACGGTTATCCCTTGATTTCCATGCTCAGGTCCAACGACCGGTAGGAATGGGTCAATGCGCCGACCGAGATACAATCAATACCGGGCCGGGCTTTTTCCCGGATATTATCCAGGGTCACATTCCCGGATACCTCGTACTTCACTCCCTCCGGTTTCATCCGGATGGCCCGATCCAGCTCAGAAGCTGGATAATTATCCAGCATGATCCAGTCCACCCCGCAGGAAAGAGCCTCCCTCAATTCCTCGAGATTCCGGGTTTCCACTTCCATCGGGCACCCGGGATGCTGCTCTCGAATTTCCGCCACCGCCCGGCTTATTGATCCGGCCATCCGGATATGATTGTCCTTGACCAGGGCCAGATCCTCAAGGTTCATCCGGTGATTACTCCCTCCTCCATGAAGAACGGCTTCTTTTTGCAGGTAGCGCATGCCGGGTGTGGTCTTCCGGGTATCCAGAACCTGAACGGAAAGGCCCACGGTCTGCCGGACAAAAGCGGCAGTCAGGGTGGCCACTCCGGAAAGCCTTTGCAAAAAGTTCAGAGCGGTCCGCTCGGCCCGCAGCAGAATACTCTCCATCCCCCGGAGTTCCACCACCCGTTGCCCGGCGGAAACCTCCTCTCCATCTCCGGCCAGGATTTTGACGTCCACCCGGGGATCCAGCCGGGTAAAAACCATTTGAAATACCCGGGTACCGGAGATAAATCCCGGCTCTCTGGCGATTACCTCTCCGGATACTATCCGGTCAAAGGACCGAAGCGACCGGGTGGTGATATCATTGCAAACGCGGTCTTCGTCCAGGGCGAGCTGAATGATCCGGTCGGTGTATCGAGATTGCGCATCCACTTTTAGATTATAAGGAAATCTTGAAAGGCTGTAAAGGCCCTTCCTGAAAATCTCACTCCGGTCAAGGAGGAGAACTGTCCCAGCGGGTACGGCACCACTTTTGAATGACATTCAAAACCCGCTCCCTCTTGATGGGTTTGGATATGTAATCGTTCATACCGGCCGCGATACATTTCTCCCGATCTCCCTTGAGAGACTCCGCAGTCATGGCAACGATGGGCAGGTCCCGGTATCCTTCCTGGCGGATGATTCGCGTGGCTTCCCGCCCGTCCAGAACCGGCATCTGGATGTCCATCAATATCAGATCAAACCGGCTGGGATCTCTGCGAACCAGATCCACCGCCTCCCGGCCATTTCCGGCGATGGTCAGCTCGTACCCAGCCTTGGACAGCAGATAACGGGCCAGTTTCTGGTTGATGGGATTATCCTCCGCCAGCAGGATATGGGCCCGGTCCCGCCGGTGGCCATTGATGGAATACTGGGTCTGAAGCCGTGGCTCCCGGTCTTTTCCATCCCCTTTTAATAGCCGTCTGACCATGAGCAGCAACTTTTGCCTGCGTACCGGCTTGGGCAGGTACCCGTTGAATCCGGCGGCCTCGTAACGGATCAATTTGCTGGTCATGGAAGTGGAAAGAGCCAGCAGGGGAAGGGAGGAATAGGGTGTCGCAGGCTTTCTGATTTCTCTGGCTACCTGATAACCGTTCTTTTCGGGCATCAGAATGTCCAGAATCGCCAGATCACAGGGTTCCTGCTTCCGGTATATCTGATCCAATCTGGGGACAACCTTCCGGGGATCGGATACCGTGTAGACGACCATCCCCGCATCCCCCAGAATCCGGGACAAAATCCGCAGACTGGTACGGTTGTCATCCACAATTAACACTCCTTTCCCGATCAGTTCGGTATCCCGTTTCTTCAGCCTGGATCCCTTGCTGCTTTTTTTCACCATTGAAGTGAAATAAAAGCGGGAACCTTTTCTGGCCTGACTTTCCACCCAAAGGTCTCCATTCATCCGTTTGGCAATCTGACGGCAGATGGCAAGTCCCAACCCGGTACCACCGTGCACTCGCCGAATCGATTCATCCCCCTGAGAAAAAACATCAAATATCTTTTTCACCTTTTCCCGGGGAATCCCCCTTCCCGTATCTCTCACTTCGATACACAGCAGCAGCCGGTCCGGCCATTCTTTCTTTACCGATACGGTCAGCTTGATCTCTCCCTGTTCGGTAAATTTGACCGCATTGCCCATCAGGTTGATCAATACCTGACGGAAACGGCCCGGATCCCCGTTGATCAGGGGCGGAACCCCATCATTGATTTCACATAAAATTTCGATACTCTTTGACTCCGCCCGGGGAGCGACGATGTCGCAGACATCGTTGGCCAGCACCTCCATTGAGAAATCAATGCTTTCCAGGGTCAGTTTTCCCGCTTCGATCTTGGAAAAATCCAGGATGTCGTTAACCAGGTTCAACAGCGCTTCTCCACTGCGATGGATGGTCATTACGTAGTCTCGCTGTTCATCGTTAAGGCCGGTTTCCAGGAGCATTTCGGTAAAACCGATCACCCCGTTCATGGGGGTCCGGATTTCATGGCTCATCCTGGCCAGAAACTCACTCTTCGCCCGGTTGGCCTTTTGCGCGATTTCCTTCTGCCGTTCAGCCATCTTTGAGATTTTGGCCAGTTCCCGGTTGGTCTGATAAAGCTCATCCGCCTGTTTCCGGATCTCCTCCTTCTGTTGAACGATTTCCCGGGTCCGGGTCCTCACCTTTTGTTCCAGTTCGTTCTTCCTTCGCTCCAGTTGCCCGGTCCGCCATTTAAAAAAATAAAAGACAGCTGTCAGGAATGCCATCGCGGCCAGGATGTAAAAAAGCATCGTCTGGTAAAAAAACGGTTTAAGATAGAATTTGAAATCCGTGGTTTTGCCGCTGAACGCCCCGTACCGGTTGGATGATTCCACGCGGAATGTATACATGCCGGGGGAGATGTTGGTGTAGTAGGCCCGCCGGATATCCCTGGATTCCCTCCATTCCCGGTCATTCCCCGCCAGAAAATACCTGAATTTGATCTTTTCCGGCGCCTGGTAAGCCGGGGCGGTGAATCGAAACTCCATGTTTCGATGGCCCGGGCCCATCCGGATACCCGGGGTCATGGGAACGGGTTGACCATTAACGAGGATCTCTTCGATGATGGCCCGCGGGGCCTTCTGGGAAATGGTCAGTCTTTTCAGGTCGATGATGGCCAACCCGTCGACCGTGGGAAAACAGAGGCGCCGATCCCGGGTAATCCAGCCGGCCGGTTGCCGGCCGCCGTTACACTCCAGGCTTCGCATTCCCTCGCTGATCCCGAAGGTAATACAGGAGATCCGCTGCCGCCGCCCCGCCACCAGATCCAGCAACTCCTGCCGGTTGACATAGAATATGCCCCGATTCGAACTCATCCAGAACCGGTCCCGGTCATCCTCCAGGACCTCGTAAATCACGTTGTTATACAGCCCCTCATCTTCCGAAATGATGGAGAAGCGTCCATCTTTCACATGCAGGAGGCCTCCCCCGTAGGTCCCCACCCAGAGATGCTGCTCCCGGTCCAGGTAAAATCCGTTGAGGGAGTCTTCCTTGAGTCCGTTTTCTTTGGTCCAGAAACGGATCTCGCCATTCTGCAGGAGGTTCAATCCGATATCGGTGGAAATCCAGTAGGTCTGCTCATCCACCGTTTCGATTTCCCGCACCACGTTGTTGGAAAGGCCGTTCCGGGTCGTCAGTTTTCCTGACACCCGGCCGTTTTGCCAGAAAATCAGTCCGCCGGCGGTTCCAATCATCAGGGATTGATTCTTTCGCACACAGATGCTGTAGATGGTATTCTCGGGCAGGGAATCCCCCAGTTTGTATTGATGGAAACGACCCTCTTTGTAGCAATTCAGACCGTTGTTCTCCGTACCGATCCAGAGCGAACCGTCCCCCGACTGGACCAGGGCGGTGATCACCAGGGAGGAGAGGCCGTCCTCGCGGGTGTAATTGATGACCCGGTCTCCCTTAATCCGGGAAAGCCCTCCGCCGTTGGTTCCCACCCACAGGCTTCCATCCCGGGATTCGAAAACGGTCCAGATCTGCTCGTTGCCGATCCCCTCTTCTTTGGAGATCACCTGCACATTCTTCTTGGAAAACTGATCGATTCCGGCTCCGAAGGAACCCACCCATAAATTTCCCTCCCCGTCCCGCAGAGTGGAAATCGCCAGGTTACTGACCAGTCCGTCTCCTTCTTCCCGATAATTGGTGAACTGTCCGCCGGAAAAGTGCCACAACCCATCATTTTGCAGGCATATCCAGCCATCCCCGGAGGGTTCAATTTCGATGTGATCGATATTGTTGGGCAGTGAGGAGACGGGGATCGGAAAATACTCAAACTTCCCTCCCCGAAAACGGGTCAGGACGTTACCGGATCCGATCCACAAACCCCCATCCAGATCCCCCTGGATCTCCCACACGCTGTTGTCCGGCAATCCGTTCTCTTTGTTGATATAACGGTAGCTCTCCCCGTCATATACGGCAATCCCCTTCTCTTCGGTACCGATCCACAGCGCCCCTCCGGGATCGATCTCCAGGGCCCGGACACTCCGGGAAGGCAGGCCCTGTTTTTCGCCGTAGCGAAGAATTTTTCCCCCTTTCATTTCGTAAAGCCCGTCACTGGTCCCGGCCCATACCGTGCCGTCCCCGGCCTGGGCCATCGAGTAAACGATGGCCCGTTCCAGCTGGGGATGATATCCCAGGGAAAAGAACCGGTTTTTATTCATCTGGTACACGCCGCCCCGCCAGGTTCCGATCAGCAGGCCGCCGTCGTCCATCAATTCCAGACTCTGCACCCAACTGCTTTTTAAAACCGGCGTGTTCTTCTTGTTGAAATTTTTAAATTGAACCCCGTCAAAGCGACTGAGGGCTTCCTGATTGCCCAACCACAGGTAGCCGTCGGGAGTCTGCACGATGGCATAAATACCGCCCTGGGCCAGCCCGTCTTTGATATCCCAGGTTTTCCGGGTGTAATGATCCAGCATCTTGCCCTGGCCGGAAAGTACCAGGGTGCAGACTGACAAGGCCAGAAAAAACCAGACCGGGGCTATGCATCGATACTGAAAGAAGGTTTTCCCCCCGTTGGTTCCTCGCCGGTGGGCTGGGTCATTCGGGCACGCCATTCCATATAATAAATACGTCCTTTTGGAAAAATTTTCAACTCCGGAATTCTCCAGGTATTCCAGCCGGTCATTGCTCTAATGGCTCAGGAACCGGAAAAAAACGCTTATCCCGAACCGGTGCCAATAAACACCCTGCTCCAGAGTGCCTTGCGGGCAGGCCGGTTCTTCCTTAGAAATAGCCAAGCGCTTTCATGGCCTTGAGGGTTTTGGAATCAATATTCCTTTCATCAACCTTTTCTTTCTTCCCGTACCGTTCGGCCCGGTATCCCTCTATCATGTAATCAATACGGAATCTGATTCCTCTGGAAAAAAAGTGACTTGCTCCTTGCAGAAGGTCTTTTTCCTCCGTAAAATCCGCTTTCAGATCATACATCTCGTAATACCGGATCCCCTTGGGATATCTTCCCTGGTGACGGACAAGATATTTTTTAAGATCCTGACTGGTGATCAGACCGGTAAATTGTCGGCCATACAGATGCTGCTGGAACAGTATCGACCGGTGTACCGACCCCCCTGGCTCCAAAAACGGGAAAAGGTTGGTGCCGTCCAGGGATCGGGGGTTTTCCATTCTCAGGTATCCGAGCAGGGTGGGGAGAATATCCACCACTGAGATGATTCCGTCGTATTCCCTGTGAGAAAACTGCCGGCCGGGAAATTTCACAATCAATGGAACATGGATCTCGCTGTTGTACACACTTTTCCCGTGAAAAAAATCCCCATGTTCCCCGAATTGTTCCCCATGATCCGAGACAAATACGATGATTGCATCGTTGTACAGCTTTCGGTCCTTTAGAAAATCCAGAAACTCACCAAAATGGTAATCGTTCTGGTGAATTTCGCAATCATAGAGAGAAACAAGGTATTCAATATCTTTGGCAGTCAGCTGCCGGTTTCGGTTCTTTCTTGCCACGGGACCGGCATATCCGAATCGCTCCGGGTACCGATCGCCGGTCTTGAATTTTAGAAAAGGCTTATTGGGTACATAGGGCTCGTGGGGATCAATGGTATGAAGATAGGCATAAAGAGGTTCTTCGGGCATGGGAGGTTGGTTTTCCAATACCGAGAAAAATTCCCGGTTGACCTCCCGGGCAGAGGTTCGCCAATCATCAATCATACGGTAATGGTCAATTCCCTGGTGAAAGTTAAAAGCTTTGGAAGTATAAGCATTGGTGGTGATATGAATCGTACGATAACCGTATTCCCGCAAGATCTCCGGCAACATGAGAACTTCCCCTGAAATCATATCCATCCGGTTCTCAGCCCGATGCCGGTAGGGATAAAGTCCGGTCAAGATGGATCCGGTGGAAGGTTTGGTCCAGGAAGCAGTGGCAAAACAGCGGGCAAAAACCACACCGTCCCGGGCAAAAAGATCCGCCCGGGGAGTGGTATCCCGTCCGTAACCGTAAACCCCCATGTGATCCGCCCGCAGAGCATCGACCAGGTAAATGAAGACATGAGGGAGAGACAGGGCCCCTGTTTCCCGGTCAGGGTTGGATACCGGCGTTGATTTCCGTCTAAACAGACGGTTGAACGGAGGAGCATCCCGGGTATGAAAGATAACCTTCGGCTGAATGATCCGGATGGAACCTCCAAAACCGCTTTTACCACTGTTGCCAAAAGCAATTCTGATTTTACCCGGGAGCAGGCAGCCCGGTTCAATGGTATACCGCCGGCGGGCCTTGAACCCTTTCTCACCGGATCGATTTCGGATCACCCCCCCATCCTCATTGCTCAGTTCAACAAAAACGGGAGTATCAACACCCCGCCACCCCCCGGCTGAAAGCTCAAATTCCAGCCGGGCCCGCTTGGGCAGTTCCAGATAATATTCCATTGCCTGACCGGGAGGAATTTCCAGAGACACCGAACCCACCTTCCCCCGCCGGATTAATTTTATTTCTCTGTCATCGACTGTTCTTTGATTTTTCCCTTCAGACATGACTTCCAGACGATAAAATCGAACCGCCAGTTTACGGGAATCCGTATTTAAATGCAGATCCCGGGGGGAACGCGGGTATTTCCACTCAAAGGACATGGAATTGGATCCGAGACGGATGTAGTCGGCGGGGACCGATACGGTATAGATGTCATCCTTGGGAAAGATCAGCTCTCCCAGCCGAAGGTTATTGATATAAACCAAGGCCGTTTGGGATGGGGCACCCCGAGGATTGAACGGGTTGCACTCCATCCTCAGTATCTTGCTGTTTATTTCCGTAAAACACAACCTCAGTTCGGACCGATTCCCCAAGGCCCATCTGTAGGCTCTGCCGGTGTCCTTATCCTGCCGGGGAATCCCCCACCCGCGTATCAAATGCCGTTGTTCCTCGGCTTCCAGGCGGTCAAATCCGATCCCCCGGGTTTCAATCAATCTCGAACCGTAGGGAAACATCCGGATCAGGTCAATTTCACCCTGTCTTAGGCTTCGTCGGCAACCACTGGATAGCAACAGGCAACAAAGCATGGTCACCGGTAATATGAACCGGGCTACAGATTCCCCATCAGGTTTTACTCTTATTTTTTTTACCATGCTTCCAGACAACCGGGTACGCGCCCGGGAGGACTCGAACCCCCAGCGCATAGATTCGAAGTCTATCGCTCTGTCCTTTGAGCTACGGGCGCATCTTCTCTGGAACCGATTATAGCTTTATCCTGCGGGCAATTCAAGGGGTATCAAGCCTGGAACCCCGTTTTAAAATCTTCTCTGTCAATCAGATGAGAAAGGAGGGAAATTGACAAAAAAAAATCTGTGTGCTAATAATGACTATACTTATTGGGTGTTGGGTGCGGACGGCAGAAACCCAATTTGGTAACGATAAGGTTGTTATAAAATGCAGTATTGCTTCTATGGAAAGAGTGACCGGGGGAAAAAACGAAAAAAGAATGAAGATTTTATTCTCGACCGGGCCATCGGTAAGGAGGAACGGTTGTTCATCATCTCCGACGGGATGGGAGGACACCGCTCCGGGCATATCGCCTCCAAGCTGGCCTCCACCACCTTCGCCGACCAGTATCAGCAACAGAGAACAGACCATATCCCGGTCCCGGAAGCCCTGCAGTCAGCCTTGAACAAGGCCAATGTGCGGGTTTTCAATCAGTCCAGTGAGAACCGCCTGAACAGCGGGATGGGGACCACCTTGAGTGTTCTGGTGGTGAAACGGAACGAAGGATCCATCATTCATGTGGGGGATTCCCGCATCTATCAGATCCGTGATTCCCGGATCACCCGGATGACCCAGGACCATACTCTGGTGGCAAAATTACTGGAAGAAGGGCATATCAGCCCCCAGGAGGCCCAAAAACATCCCCGAAAAAACATCCTGTATCAATCCGTGGGCATCGACCAGAAGATTAAACCCCATCGGCGGACCCGGTTCCCCATTCAATCCGGAGATATTTATGTCCTGTGCAGTGACGGATTGAGCAATATGGTGGACGAAGAGACCATCCGAAGCGTTGCAGACACCCACTATCCCAAGGAAGCCGTACTGAAACTGATCCGGAAGGCCAATAAAAACGGAGGCAATGACAACATCTCGGTTCAGGTGATCAAATTCGCCGGCCACGAAAGTTTTGAACAAACCGAAGAACTCTCCCGGGGCCCCGTGCCCAAAATCTACCTGCTCTTCCTGATGCTGACACTCCTGGTAATACTCTATTTCCTGGCAGGTTTCACCCGATGAGTCGAAGAATTCTGATCGCCCTCTGGGTGATACCCCTCTTGATTCCCGGTGTCGGGGGATACGGGATCCTCCAGGGACAAACGGCATCTCGTTCTTTACTGGCAGATCTGAAGATCAAGGCCTCTCTGGTGCGAATCAACTGCCTGGAAATAATCCGGTATTCATACCGGGATCCCCGGGGAATCATGAAAAACCGGAACCAGGTTTCCGGATCCATCGGCTGTGGGGTGATCGTGCATCCAGACGGTTACATACTGACGGACCGGCATACCATTTCCCCGATTCTGGATTTCAACCATGACCTTGACTCTTATGTCAAAAGGACCGAAGACCAGATTGTCACCCGGATATTCCAGGAAGAAGAAATCGATCCTCCGGATATCCAGCGCTGGAAAGACCAGAACGATTTCAAAATCCACAACTCCAAACTGCTCAAGACCGTCCTGTTGTCCAACAAGACCGCCGTTAATTTCGCTCTGATGACTCCCCCGGGCGGTCCGGGAGAAAATCCGGGCCTGTATCTGATTCGGATAGATCTCCAGCAGCTTCCCTTTGCCGAACTGGACAAACAGTGGAATACCGGGGGGTCAGGTTACCTTTATTACATCCAGGGAAATGAAGATCAGGAGGACCTGCTTCCCTATATCACCAACCTGGATCATCGCTTCCAAATCCAACGTCAGCCCGTGGAGCAATCCCTTTCGCTGCCGGCGGACCAGCCCCCGGACCGGAACCGTATCCAGCAGCAACTGGAAGAACTCTATCTGAATCACCCCTGGTTCTGGTTCGCTCCCTCAGGTCAACTGAAATATTTCATCGCCTTCTTTCCACAGGGCAACCGGATATTTGATGCCGGCGAGCTGGAAGACTTTCTCAAATCGCATAATCTCGGTTTCCCGGCGACCGGTCCATTTAATGAAGAAATCAACCGGCTGTTGAATTCTCTAAAGGACCCGGCCCCCCGGCAGTTGATGGAACGACTGAACCGGATCGGGGTATATTTCTATCACTACCCGGAGTTGGAACAGGTCCGAACCCAGGTGCGAAAAGATCTGGGAACCGTTGATCCCCCCCGGGGCTTCTGGCGGAACCTTTCTTTTTCCGGATTCCTGCAACGCAGCAAATTTTATCTTTTGGGTATACTGATCATTTTCCTGGTTGCACTGATGGCGTTCTTTTACCGGAAAAAAAGAAAGGGGCCTTCCCCGAAACCGGATCTCCCCGAAGAGATCGAACCGGAACCCGCCCGGGACGACCTGACCGTTGAAATCGAAGAGAGGGAAAAATACCGGTTCACCATTGATATTTACATCAACGGCCAGTTCCACCAATCCCACATCCTTGAACGGGAAACCACCACCCTGGGGAGGGATGCTTCGATGGTAGATGTGGTCATTCCCGAACTGATTGTATCCAAGTACCATTGCACAATTTTGAAAATTGAAAATGATGTGTATATAAGAGACGAGGATTCCACCAACGGGGTGTACGATTCGGGAAAAAAGAAAATTAAAGAGAAAAAACTGGAAGATAACGAAAATATCAGTTTGGGGAAGAGGGGAAAAGTCAAATTGATATTTCGAAAAAAACCGGCCTGAAAAACCCCTTTCCCTCATGCTCCCCGGTAACGGAACACACCTTTCATCACCTGTGGATCGGCGGCCGCAAGTTCCTTCAGCAATTGGCGGACGGTTTTCTTTCGAACCGGGTGGACAAAATCCGGGGCCATGTCATTGAGCGGAACCAAGACAAAGGCCCGCTGGTCCAGGCGGGGATGGGGAATGACCAGCCGCTCCTGGTTTACCACCATTCCGTCGGCAAAGAGGATATCGATGTCAATGGTCCGGGACCGGTCCCGCCCCGGTCCCGGCTCTCGACCCAGCGCCCTTTCCAGGACCTGAAGGCAGTGCAAAAATTCCGGAGGATCCAGCCCGGAGAGAACCTGCGCAACCATGTTCAGGAAGGGAGGGGTTCCGGGATTCATTTCCACCGGGCGGGTCTGGTAAACCGGGGAACGGGCAATAATCACAGCCAGAGAAGATATTTTCCCCAGGGCCTGTTGTAAAAACTGCCGCCGATTCCCCAAATTGGAACCCAGTGACAGAATGTAGGGCAGCGGATCCAACGATCACCTCAGGACTTCAGTTCAATCCCGCTTGAGGCCTCTTCCAGAAATTCCCCGAGATGTTCCTTTAATTCCCCGTAACTTTGGGTACGGTACAAGCGGGACCGGAGAGGTTTGATATTCGGCTGCTGGGAAAAAAAATAGGGGATAAAGGCCTTGAATTTCAGCAACCGGGTTTTTGGATCATAAGTCTCTTCCAGCAAATCCAGAAAACGGGACAATACCATTCTGCCGCCCCCAGGATTGCAATCGCCGCCCCCGGCGGCAATGCGTGAAAAAATAAGGGGATCCTTCACCGCCGCCCTGCCGATCATGACGCAATCCACCGTCCGCAGTCTTCGGGCTACCTCGCCGCCATCGGACACATCCCCGTTGCCGATGAAACAGGAATGGATGTGCCCCCGCAGGAGCGGTGCATATTCCCACCGGGCCGGACACGTATACGGATCGGTTCTCAGTCGAAAATGAACACTGATGGCATCGATCCCCTCTCCTTCCAGTATTTTGACAATTTCCACCGCATTCACCCGGTCAAATCCCAGGCGTATCTTGGCGGATATCGGAAGTTGGACCTTCTTTCTCAGCAACCGGATCAGGGTTTTCACCTTCTTCGGTTCGGCGAGAAGTGCCGCTCCGGCTCCCCTGCGGACCACCTTCGGTACCGGACATCCCATATTCAGATCGATGCCCCGGTATGAGGTTTCACTTTCCACGTAACGGGCAGCCTTCACGATGCTCTCGGGATTATGACCAAAAAGCTGCAGGAAAAGGGGGGTTTTAATTCCTCCGGTCCTCAGCATCTGCAGGGTTCGTTCATTTCGCCTGACGATGGCTTCAGCGGATATTAGTTCAGTGAAAAGGATATCCACCCCTCCCAGTTCATCCAAAAGCTGTAAAAACACCGGCTCGGTAATAGAGGCGATCGGGGCCATGCAGAGCCGGTGCCGCAGGGGAATATTCTGTATCATTTTCATCGGAATTCTATTTATACCACATGTCGGCCCGATAGGCCACCGGGCGGGGCTATTGACAATCAGGTCCATTCATTGCATGATGGGCAGAGGAAACCCAAAAGACGAATGAAGTGGAAAATTATCATCCCGGTACTGCTGGTCCTGTTGCTGCCCGGTGCCTTCTACCTCGAGATGGTCAAGACTCATTTTAAAAGAACCCTCGCCCAACCGGAAACCGGTACCCGGTTGCCCGGGATCCTCGAAGAAACCGGCCAGTGGGAAACCTACATCCGGGACCTGGATCCAAAAGAAAGGGCCGCTTTGCCCGGCCGATGGAAAAATCCCCTTGACAACGGACAGTTCATGGAGCAGGTCCTTGAACTTCGACGCCGTTTTTACCAGCAGCAGCACTTTCTTTCCTATCCCCGCCTTCTCACCCGGCAGGCCGGCGGGTTCTTCAGCAGGGTGATCACCCTGCTGCCCGAAACCGTTCAACTTTCCACCCTCTCGATAACCCTGCAGGGTACCCACCTGGAATTCCGCCTGGAAGGACATTTTTCCCCGGCGCCGGAGCCCCGGGGTGATTTCAGGTCCTTTTACAACGGGATCAACCGGCTGCCGGGTGTATTGTATATCGCCTGTTCCTACCGGTATCCGGAACCCATCAGTCGGTCCACCCGTCAGATTTTCACCATCACGGGAACCCTGGAGACTCCATGAAGAAGAGTCTCCTGGCCCGCACCCTGGGAACCGTCGCGCTGATCCTGGTAATCCTGGCCGCGTACCTGCTTTTTTACCTTTTCCCTTCCATGGAAAAAATCAACCGGCTCCGCCGGGAAACGGTAAGGGGACGGGAACGGCAGCTGGAAATACTCTCCAATCACCGGGATTTTGAACCCCTGACGGCCGCAGAATGGCGGTTCATTTCCCGAAAACAGGAGCTGTTTTCCCAGAACCTTCCCCGGGTAACCTCTACCGAGGAGGTCCGGGAACTGATCCGAAGCTACGGTTCCCGATGGCAAAACCTGGCCGACCGGGCCGGCCTGAATTCCTTCAACCTGCGCCCGGCCGGATCCGATCTCCAGAGTCGAAGGGCAGAGGAAAGCCGGATCCATACCCCTCTGGGCATTCTGACCCTCTATCCCCTGCAGGTGACCCTCAATGGATCGACGGAAGCGATTGGCCGTTTTCTGGTTCAACTCGCGGCAGGCCGGTATCTTTTTCTGACCCGCTCCATCCAGATCTCCCGGATCCCGGATCCGCCAAAACTCGTAATGCAGCTGGAACTGTATTTTTACAATCCGGCCGCTTCACAGCCACCTGCGCACCATTTCCCCGTGGAAATCGACAACCGCCAGCTGCTCCGGCCGGTTACCCACAAATCCAGATAAAAAGTTCCCCGGCCGGCCGATGCCGCCCGTCAGAAAAAAAAAGGGCCCTTTTTTCAAGGACCCTTTTATCCGATAGATGAATGATCAGAAATTACATGGGAGGCATCCCGCCGCCGGGCATCCCGCCGCCGGGCATCCCGGTATTGTCCTTTTCAGGTATTTCAGATACCAGCCCCTCGGTGGTCAGCAGCACACCGGCCACGGAAGCCGCATTCTGCAGAGCCGTTCTGACCACTTTGGTGGGATCGATGATCCCTTCCTGAATCATATCCACATACTTTTCATTCAAAACATCAAACCCGTAATTCTCATCCTGCTTTTCCTGGATTTTCTGGATGATGGCCGAGGCTTCATATCCGGCATTGGCACACAGCTGTTTGATGGGAGACAGAAGCGCCTTGGAGAGGATCTGAATCCCGTACTGCATGTCGCCTTCCAGTTTGAGTTTTTCAACCACACCGATGGTCTTCAGGAGGGCAATACCGCCGCCGCAGACAATTCCTTCTTCAACCGCCGCTTTGGTGGCATGCATGGCATCTTCCACCCGGGCTTTCTTTTCTTTCAACTCGGTTTCAGTGGCCGCGCCCACCTTGATTACCGCCACCCCGCCCGAGAGTTTGGCCAGTCGTTCCTGCAGCTTCTCCCGGTCATAGTCGGAGGTGGTTTCTTCCATCTGTTTTTTGATCTGGTTGATCCGGGCCTTGATATCTGTGTCTTTGCCCTCACCTTCAATAATCGTGGTATTTTCCTTGTCCACGATGATCTTTTTGGCCTTCCCCAACACATCGATACCCACTTTGTCCAGCTTCATTCCCAGATCTTCGGATACCACGGTACCACCGGTCAAAACGGCAATATCCTCCAGCATGGCTTTTCGGCGGTCACCGAAACCGGGGGCTTTGACCGCAGCCACATTGAGCATTCCCCGCATCTTGTTAAAGGCCAGGGTGGCCAGGGCTTCTCCTTCCACGTCTTCCGCAATCACCAGGAGAGGTTTGTTGAGTTTGGCCACTTCTTCCAGCAGGGGAAGCATCTCCCGGATGTTGGAGATTTTCTTCTCATTTAACAGCACATAGGCATCTTCAAGCACCGCTTCCATCCGGTCCGTGTCGGTGACAAAATAATGGGACAAAAATCCCCGGTCAAACTGCATCCCTTCCACCACATCCAGCTCGGTGTCCAGGCTCTTGCCTTCCTCCACGGTAATCACACCATCTTTCCCCACCTTATCCATGGCCTTGGCGATGATATCACCGATGGCCCGGTCATTGTTGGCGGAGATGGCGCCCACCTGGGCGATCATATTGCCGGCCACATCCTTGCTGGTCCTTTCCAGTTCCTTGACCACTGCCTTGGTTCCTTCCTCAATTCCCTTCTTGATCAGGGTGGGATTGGCACCGGCCGCCACCATCTTCAACCCTTCGGTGTAAATGGACTGGGCCAGCACGGTGGCGGTAGTGGTTCCATCCCCCGCCACATCCGAGGTTTTGGAGGCCACTTCCTTGATCAGCTGCGCACCCATATTGGTCTCGTTGTCCTCCAGCTCGATTTCCTTGGCCACGGTAACACCATCCTTGGTAATCGTGGGGGAACCGAATTTCTTTTCCAGCACGATATTCCTACCCCGGGGTCCCAGGGTCACCTTTACCGTATCCGCCAGTTTGTTCATGCCTTTCAACAGAGCCTGTCTGGCTTCTTCGCTCAAAACAATCTTTTTTGCCATTTTATTTCTCCTTTTAGCAATTAATTTTCACGAGTGATATTATATAAAATATATCTGCTATTTGTCAACTCATATCAGCGGTAATTAGGAGAAAATATCAGGAAATGGAATGATCCTTTTGCGATTATTTGGCTTTTTTCTTCTTTTTACTCTTTTTTTCTCTTATATTGAACTTTTCCATCTTTTTTTGAATGGTATTGCGGTGCAATTTGATATCCATGGACAGTTTCAGCTTATTGTAATCGTACTTCTCCAGCATCTCCTGAAGCAGGGTTTTCTCAAATTCCACCATGATTTCCCGGTAGAAGAGCTTGGAATGGGCGGCCTTGTGGGCCAGGATCTTCATCTGTTTTTTAATGGTCAGGTCCTGGTAATACTCGATCAATTCATCCATCTTCTTGCTTTTCACGGCGATTCCCCTGTTTGCCCCGGATGTGACCGGTCCTGGTGGGAACAGATTACAATCCTTTACCGGTGATCATTCGATAAATTTCTCGATACCGTTTGCTGGTTTCCCGAATTACCGGATCGGGCAGCTGGGGGGGAGTTGAATTACGGTCCCAGCTGGACTCCAGCAGGAAATTACGTACATACTGTTTGTCGTACGAGGGGGGGGTCTGCCCTCCGGCCCGGGCGGATTCGTAATCGGAAATCTTCCAGAAGCGGGATGAATCGGGGGTGAATATTTCATCCACCAGAATAATATCGCCTTCCGGGTTCTGTCCGAACTCAAATTTGGTATCTGCCAGTACGATCCCCTTTTCCAGCAGGCGATCCCGAACCCGGACAAAAAGAGACAGGGAAAGATCCCGGATCCGCTCGGCGCTTTCCCGGCCGATGATGTTTTTCACCTCATCCAGACTGATACTGATATCATGCCCCTGTTCCGCCTTGGTGGAAGGGGTAAACAGCGGTTCTTCCAGGCGATCGGCAAATTTAAGACCGTCCGGCATTGGAATTTTGCAGATCTCCCCCTTTTCCTGATAGCTCTTCCATCCGGAACCCACTATGTACCCCCTGACAATGGCCTCGATGGGGAATACCGATATCCGTTTCGCCAGGATCGCACGTTTTTTGATTTTGTTTTTGAAAGGTTTAAATCGGTCCAGTTTTTCAGGCCTGTAGGACACCACATGGTTGGGGATGAAATCCGAGGTGTTTTGAAACCAGAAGGAGGACAACTGGTTGAGGACTTTTCCTTTGTCCGGGATGAGGGAGGGCAGGACATAATCAAAGGCCGATATGCGGTCGGTGGAGACGATCAGCAACTGGTCATCCACCGCATACACATCCCGCACCTTTCCTCTCTTAAAGAGTTTCAGGGGCAAATCCATATTCACATTCATATCCACTCTCCTTGAAATAAACTTAAAGCAGGGAGTACCCGGCGCTCAGACCCGCCACCACGATGGATACCATACTCATCAGCTTGATCAATATATTGAGGCTCGGTCCCGAGGTGTCCTTCAGCGGATCTCCCACCGTATCGCCGACCACGCTGGCCTTATGGGCTCTCGAACCTTTCCCACCGAAATTTCCCTGCTCGATGTATTTCTTGGCATTGTCCCAGGCGCCCCCCGCGTTGGCCATGAAAATCGCCAGGATAAACCCCGATCCCAGGGCGCCGGCCAGCAGGCCCATTACCCCGGGAATTCCGAAAACCAGACCCACCGCGATGGGAACCACCACCGCCATGATGGAAGGAAGCATCATCTCCCGTTGAGCGCCCTTGGTGGAGATCAGCACGCATTGCTGATAATCCGGTTGCTCGCTGCCATCCATGATCCCCGGCTTCTCCCTGAACTGCCGCCGGACTTCATTGACCATGTCGGAGGCAGCGCGACCCACGGCCTTCATGGTCAGTCCGCTGAACAAAAAGGCCATCATGGATCCCAGGAATATGCCGGCGATGACTTTGGGATTCATCAGGGAAATATTCAGCACATCCATGAACTTTTCAATGGTGATCTCCTTAAGGCTGGCCGCATCGGTAATGGTGAGATTGCCCAGGGTAAATTCCCCCGCCTTCTGCAGAATGTGACCGATTCCGGCCTTCACTTCTTCGATGTAGGCGGCCAGCAGGGCCAGGGCGGTGAGGGCGGCGGAACCAATGGCAAAACCCTTGCCGGTGGCGGCGGTGGTATTGCCCAGGGAATCCAGGGCATCGGTCCGTTCCCGCACCTTCTTTTCCAGTCCCGCCATTTCCGCATTGCCGCCGGCGTTATCGGCAATGGGACCATAGGCATCGGTGGCCAGGGTCATCCCCAGTGTGGAAAGCATGCCCACCGCGGCAATCCCGATCCCGTACAATCCCATGATCGCATTGTTAAAACCGCCGGCCAGGGCAAAGGCTCCGATGATGCCGGCCACGATGCTCAGGACCGGAATGGCCGTTGAGATCATGCCGGTGGATAACCCGTCGATGATCACCGTGGCCTCGCCGGTTTCCGCCTTGGCGGCGATGCCCCGGGTGGGGCGGTAACTTTCGGATGTAAAGTATTCGACGCTCTTTCCCACCACAATCCCCACCATCAACCCGACAACGATAGATCCAAACACCCCCATATGCCCGGGAAGCAACAGGTACACTGCTCCCAGGGATCCCAGAATGATGATCACCGAACTGACGTTGATGCCAAATCCCAGAGACTTCAACAATTCCTTCTGGGTGGCGCCTTCTTTGGTCCGCACGGTAAATACCCCGATGATGGAAGCCAGTACCCCGATACCGGCGATCACCATGGGCAGGATCACCGCGTTGAAGGCCATCTCCCCCGCGACCATGGCAAAGGCGGAAGCACCCAGGGCGGCGGTGGACAGGATGGATCCGGCATAGGATTCATACAGATCGGCGCCCATTCCCGCCACATCTCCCACGTTATCTCCCACGTTATCGGCGATGGTCGCGGGATTGCGGGGATCATCTTCGGGAATGCCGGCTTCCACCTTCCCCACCAGATCGGCGCCCACATCGGCGGCCTTGGTGTAAATCCCCCCCCCCACTCTGGCAAAAAGAGCCTGCAGGGATGCCCCCATGCCGAAGGAAAGCATGGTAACGGTGATCTTGGCATAATCCGGCCCGCCCGCGGGAGTCAGCACAAATCTCTGCAACACCAGAAACCAGATCGCGATATCCAGTAATGCCAGCCCCACCACCACCAGCCCCATTATGGCCCCGCTTCGAAAGGCCACCCGAAGGGCCTGGTCCAGGGAGGTCCGGGCCTGGTGGGTGGTCCGGGCCGAAGCCAGGGTGGCGGTAATCATTCCGATGAACCCGGCCAAGGCGGAGAAAAAACCGCCGGTCAGAAAAGCAAAAGGGGTCCATCCGGACTGAACCTTTAGAACAAAAGCCAGAAACATCAGGAAAATGCATGCGACGATGAAGAAGATAATGACAATTTTATACTGCTGCTTGATGTAAGCTTTGGCTCCCCGCCTGACGGCCTGGGCGATCTCCACCATCTTGGGGGTTCCCTCCTCGAGCCTGATGACCTGACGGTAGAAGAAATAGGCAAAGGCCAGGGCGATCACGGCAGCGGCCGGGGCCAGAAAAAAAAGGTAGTTATCCATTCTATTATCTCCTCGGATCCGGATATATAACCACAGATTTTATAGAATCTTCACAATATTGTCAATTTATTGCTGATTTTTATCCAGCAGGATCAGCCAGTCATGGAGGATATGGATCGATTCTTCGATATAGAGATCCTTTCGAATCCCCGTAAAAAGTTCTTCCTGCCGCTCCGCCTGGACCTTATCCAACTCTGCGTCCCGGCCGACCGGCAACAGGGTCGGCAATACCTGCAGCCCGGGAATATCCTCTTCCAGGAAGTTTTCCGGGAGACGCTCGAGGGCTTCCTGTTCCCGTAAATTTTTTTCCAGGTTGAGGGATACACGGGTTTTTTCCTGGTTCTCCTCCAGAATCTGCAGATGCCGGAGCAATTCAACGAAACGCCGTTTGTCACTGACCCGTTGCGCAGACTGTCCCCGGAGCCGATCGATGACGAGAGGGGGCAACAGGTCTTCCTGTTGATAAGATACCGGTTGGATCTGATCCCAGGCTATGGAATTTTTCAGATGGGTTTCTCCATATTCCATGTGATCCAGCCGGTGGGGCAACATGATATCCGGAATCACTCCCCTGGACTGGCTGCTGCTGCCGGTGACCCGGTAGAATTTCTGGATCGTGAATTTGATGGCCCCCAGGTTCTGATCATCGGCCTCCTCTTTCAACAGCCGGTTGATATCAAACATGGTCTGAACCGTTCCTTTGCCAAACGTTTTATGGTTCCCCACAATCACCGCCCTCCGATAATCCTGGAGAGCGCCGGCCAGGATTTCAGAAGCCGAGGCGCTGCCGGAATTGACCAGAACGATCACCGGCCGGTCAAACACCCGGCCGGGATCCTCGTCTGATAGGACCTGTTTTTTTTCCTTGCCTTTGATCTGAACCACCGGACCCTGGTCAATGAAGAGACCGGCAATTTTAACGGCATCGTAAAGAGATCCGCCGCTGTTCCACCTTAAATCCAGGATCAAGCCCTCGACCTGCAGGTTCTTAAGCCGGGAAAGGGCTTCCTTCATATCTGCGTAGGAACTTTTGCCGTTGCGGTCGGAAAAATCCCGGTAAAATTGAGGGAGCAACAGGTACCCGATACGGTGTTCAAGGGGCTGATATACCAGGAGGGCCGACTTCAGAAAGCCTTCCTCCACTATCACCACTCCCCGCTCAATCGAAACCTCTTTGATCTGTCCGCTGGGTTTTTTCACCGTCAGGGTGACCACCGAGCCTTTCCTTCCCCGGATCAGTTTCACGGCATCCACGTTGCGCAATCCCACGATGTCCACCGGTTCTTCCCCTTCCTGGGCCACCTTTAAAATCAAGTCGCCGGGACCCAGTTTCTTTTGCCGCCAGCAGGGACCGCCGGGAATAATACGCTCGATGCTGACAAACCCGTCTTTCTCTCCCAAAAGGGCCCCGATTCCCTCGAAACTGCCGGTCATGCTAATATCAAAATCTTCCTTCTTTTTGGGAGGAAAATACTGGGTATGGGGATCAAAATTGGCCATGAAGGAATTGATATACATTTCGAAAATATCCACATGAATCCGTTGTTCCCGATTGATAAAGAAGGATTTCATACTGCTTCTCAGGGACTGAATGGCCTGCTGCTGTAATTCCATCTTGTCCCGGGATGAAAGTTCCTTCCGGCGGGTCTGGATCAGGTTGGCGAACCGGATCAGGGCCTGATGTTTCAGAAGTTTACGCCAGTAATCCCTCAGTTCAGCTTCGCTGACACAGTAATCACGCTTCTGGGGAGACAATTCGATGGTTTCATCGAGGGCAAAATCAAATCCATGGTCCAAAATCTGCTGGTAATATCCTTTAACCTTTTCCAGGCGGTGTTTCAGGATCTCCTCGGTTCGCTGAAGAAATTGGTATTTGCGGTTCAATATCTGGTCATCTATATCGTGGATAAACTCGTTCAGGAGCTGGATATCTTCCTGCAGCAAAAACCGTTTGTTGCGATCCACCATATCCAGAAAAGTCCAGAATACCTGTTGGGAGAAATGATCATCGATATTCACTTCTTTGAGATGCCAGCGGACCAGTCCCTTGCTGATAATCTGCGGCAACAGCTGTCTTTTTAAAAAATCCTGTGCCGGGCCGGGGATGGACAAAAAGAGCAGCAGGCAAGCGGTCACGAGCGGAATAAATCTTTTCGGCTTCAAGGTGTTTTGCTCCCGTTTCTGAGAATAATTGATATCTTATCAGAATTCCCGGTCAAGCACAAGAAAAAGCGGGGATGGCCTCCGGGGGGCATGACCCGGGTTGGGATCGTACTCCCCGGCGGCAAGAACCAATTACCGGTCCAGCAGGCGTTTTTCTCCTTTCAGTTCCCGGATTCCGGATACCTCCTGGGATACTTCTATGACCCCCCGGTAGTGCCCCTGTTCATCGTAGAGGGGAAAATACCGGATGTGGATGAACTTTCCATCCATCTGAATCCAGAACTCCGCCGACTTTTTTTCCTTCTTTTTGAAGCTTTCCACAATCTCATTGACGATGTGAACGCTCTTGGGAGGATGACAGTTCTGTACCTCCCGGCCGATAATCCCGGGGCTGCGGACGAATATGCGCTCGCGGGTGTCTGAATAATAGCAGACCCGGTCATTTTCATCCACAAAGGTGATGTCCACCGGCAAATTCTTCAACAGCAGATTCACCTGCTTCGCGGTCAGTTCTCCGCGGGACAATTTGATTTTGTCCATTTTATCCTGGGTCATTTGTTCCTCCTTGGCAGCAAACTGGTTTTGGCGGGATGCCCGGCCTCTCAGACCGGCCTCCCAGAGGCTGCCCGGAGTAATCCAGGCAAACCCGATCTCCCCTTCCCCCTCCCGGATACGGGCCCATTCTTGTTCTCTCAATTTCCGCAGGGCGGTGGGAAACAGTATTTTTTCTTCCAGAAAGATCATCTTTTTAATGGCCCCGGCCAGGGAACGGGAAGCGGCGGGCAGTTCCCCCCAGGCCTCCCGGTCTGTCAATTCCATCAGGCGGCGGAAGCGGTCCCGGATTTCATCGTGCTTCCCCCACATGACCTTGGTGGGGCCGGTAAATCCCCGGTTCTCCAGCATGGGGAAAAGCTGGTTTTCTTTTCGCTGGTAGTGCTTTTCGATTTCCCGTAACCGGTGCAGCAGGCGGGTAAAACGATTTTGATCCTTTACATTCCCACCACTTTTTCTGACTTTTCGGGCTGCCTTTAACAGCCTCCGGGAGATTCTCCGGGCCTCCCGGTTTTCCTCCGTCATGGTGTACACCGGATGACCGGGAATTTTCCCGGCTCCCTTCACCTTCCTCAGGGAATCTTCAAAAACCTGCACATGAACATCGCATAACCGCTGAATTTCCTCCGGCGGGAAGCCTTCCCGGATCAGGGCATTTTCCATCTCAGCTATTTCTTCGGGGGTGGTGTTTTGGACAATGCCGGAAAACTCTTTTTTCAGATCCTCCACCCGTGCGCCATCATGCAGCTTCCTGATGATATTTTTCAGTTGCTCCTGCTGGACGCTTTTATCTGTTTTACCTGGGGCCATGATCACCTCCTTTCCGGGGACAGTACAGAATCTCTCCGGTCATTATGATAGCGGCCTGGGTCCGGGAAATCAAGGGCGGGCCGGAATCAATCCAGTGAAACCTCTCCGGAAACCCGGTTGCCGGCATCGTAAAGGAACTTCCAACTCCCGTTCTCCCGGATCCAGACAGTAAAGAAATATCCGTAATAGACCCGTGATCCCCCGGTATCCGGATACAGTGTATAACGGTAGGGGCCGGCATTATAGCCCAGATCCCCAGAGGCGGATACCCGGCTGACCACAGGCTTCCACTCCAGCAACTGTTCCGGCTCATTTTCCGGGGATGACACAATCTGACGGTGATAATCCGAGCGGGTCTGGATCCGCCCGGCGGAGACCGCCACGCCTTCCCGGGCGATGAATTGATAGAAAGCCCGGGCCACCCCGTGGTCCAGAGCGTGCCGTGCAAAGGCCAGTTCTGCGGCCACCAGGCTTCTTCCTGCTGCTTCCCGGGCGACTTCGAGTCTCAAGTCCGGGGGATGACAGGCGAAAGTCCGGGGATACAACCCCTGGGAAAAGAGTATCTTCCAATTTCCCCGGGCATTTTTATGCCAGACACTGGCGTAGATTCCGGTTTCGGGTTTATGCCCGGTTCCGGGACCCACCCCGGTATATCTGCCGCGGGTAACCCCCAGTTTCCCGGAGGCTGAGAGCTTTGCCATTTCCGGGATCCAACCCATCACCAGGTCTTCGAACTGCCCCTGCTTCCGGCGGCAGATTAATTTGAAATCCGGCCGGCCGGTAACCAGGTGACCCTGGCGGGGCAACACGATCCCCTCCCGGTCCAGAAAGGCAAGAAACGCTGGACACAGCCCTTCCCTGCGGGAAAACTCCGAGAATTCCCGGTCTTTATCCAGCAGTTGCCGCCCCCCCGGATCATTCTCCATCGCGGCCGACGGCCCGAGCATCATCCAAACCATGAGCACTGCCGTCCATTGTAATATCGCCATAATGTCCATTGTCCCTGATCGAATCATAAAATGCATTGCAGGGATGGATTCATCATAAAGAACCGTCAGGTTTTTGTCAAACGAAAAGCAAGATACAGCGAATCAGCATCCATCGCGGATTTTTCAAAAATTCAGCCTTGACCGGTTGAAGATTAAGGTTACTTTGAATTATAATTATGATGGGTTAATGGAAATCCCCCCCTAATTGTCGTGTGAATCGGTTTGCCCTTATGAAAAATCGCCATTACCGGATTGTATCCCAAGGAATTGTTGATGCTCCCAAGGGTCGTATCTTGTTATTCTTTAACAGATGTTTCAGCCAAGCTGAAACTGTTGGAAAATGGTAGCGGGGGGTGGATTTGAACCACCGACCTTTGGGTTATGAGCCCAATGAGCCACCAGACTGCTCCACCCCGCGGTCCGATCAGTATATTACCATATCTTCCGGTCCTTTGTCAAGGCTTCTCTCCTCGTAGCCACCATCGCCCTCTGCCGGGCGGGATTCACGTTCCAATCCCCTGGCCCCTGTGGTATACTCAGTGAGAAAATGTACCGATTGACCGCAGACTACACCATCACCCCGGCGCAGGAACAGGCAGTGAAAGATATTATGGGTAAATTCAATAGGGGGATCGACCGTCAGGTGCTCCTGGGGGTCACCGGATCGGGAAAAACCTTTGTGGTGGCCAACCTCATCCGGGAACTGAACCGCCCGGCGCTGGTCCTTTCCCCCAACAAATCCCTTGCGGCCCAGTTGTACCAGGAGTTCCGACAGTTTTTTCCCCGTAACCGGGTGGGTTATTTTATCTCCTACTATGATTACTACCAGCCCGAGGCCTACCTGCCCCAGAAAAACAGCTACATTGCCAAGGAAGTACAGATCAACCGTGAAATCGAGCGGCTGCGCATCCGGGCGGTACGCGATCTGCTGGAATCCACCCAGTCCGTGGTGGTGGCATCGGTTTCCGCTATTTACAGTTTCGGTTCCCCGGCGGACTTCAAAGCCCGCAGCCTCCGCTATCATAAAAACAATCCCGGGAACCGGGAGCAGCTGGTCCGGGAACTGGTGATGCTGGGATACGAACGGGAGGAGGGGTTGATCACACCGGGTAAACTCAGGGTTCGGATGGACACCGTTGAGGTATTCCCCGCGGATCAGGACCAGCCGCAGCGGGTGACCCTGGCGGGAGGCCGGATCAGGGCCCTGGAAACCTTTGATTCCATCAGTGGAGAACCGGTCCGCTCCCATGAATCCATCCGGATCTTTCCGGTCAGTACCCTTTTCCAGCCGTCAGATCGAATCCGGCGCATCATCCCCCGTATAAAAGAAGAGCTGGCCCGGCGGATCCGGTACTTCGATGACCGGGGGGAACCGGAATACGCACAGCGGCTGAAGAAAAGAACCCTTTACGATCTGGACATGCTGGAGGAGATGGGGTATTGTCCCGGAATCGAGAATTACGCCATGTACCTTTCCGGACGGGAGTTCGGCGAATCACCCCCCACCCTGCTGAACTTTTTCGGCAATGATTTTCTCACCGTGATCGATGAGTCCCACATCACCCTCCCCCAGCTCAGGGGCATGTTTGAGGGAGACCGTTCCCGCAAACAAACCCTGGTAAAATACGGATTCCGCCTTCCCTCCGCCCTGGAAAACCGCCCCCTCACTTTTACAGAATTTAATCGCAGCATCGGGCGTACCCTGTATGTTTCGGCTACCCCTTCTTCCGAGGAAATCGATTCCGCCGGGGGCCAGGTAACGGAGCTCTTGACCCGTCCCACCGGTCTGCTGGATCCGGCCATAGAAATCCGCCGGCGACCTTCTCCGGTTCGGGACATGGTCCCCGAGCTGGACCGGGAAATCAGCCAGGGTAACCGGGTGCTGATCACCACCCTCACCAAAGGGGCCGCAGAAAAACTGACGGAGTTTTTGGCCAGGGAAGGATACCGGGTATCCTATCTGCACGCCGAGGTAAAACCCCTGGAAAGAATCCGGGTGATTCAACGGCTGAGGGAAGGAACGGCAGATATCCTGGTGGGGATCAATCTGCTAAGGGAAGGGCTGGACCTTCCGGAGGTCTCGCTGGTCATCATTCTGGATGCCGATTCCCGGGGATACCTGCGGTCCAAAACCGCCCTGATCCAGATCCTGGGGCGGGCCTCCCGCAACCTGAACGGCCGGGCCATTCTTTACCTTCACCGGCCGGCCGCCTCCGTCACCGCAGCGGTGGAGGAATCCCGTCGGAGGCGATCTTTTCAAGTGGCCTACAACCAGTCGGAGGGAATCATCCCCCGGCAGATCCGACGGAAGGGAGACCACTATTATGACGATGCCTTCACCATTGGGGGTCGCTTCACTCCCCGGCTGTCTGAATACAATTCCCGGGAAGACCTGCAGAAGGCCATCGAGCGGCTGACCACAGAAATGAAAACCATGGCCGACCGCCTGGAATTCAACCGGGCCATCCAGCTTCGGGAAGAAGTCCGCAAGCTGAAAAACCTTTTTATAACCGAATACTGGGAGGATTAATTGCCAAAAAAAGAGACCTTTGAACGCTTTCGAGAACAGATGAATCAGAGGATACTGGCTGCGGGGAACCGGGAGATCAACCGTTTCTTCGCCCTGGACCACCGGGTTTATCAGGATGGTGTCCTGCCCAAAAAAACCAAAGAGCTGATGGGGCTGGTGGCATCCATGGTGCTCCGTTGCGACGACTGCATTACCTACCACATCATTGAGGCCAAAAAATCCGGCCTCCCCAGCGAAGCCCTCTTTGAGGCCTTCGCGGTGGCCCTGGTGGTGGGGGGATCCATCGTGATTCCCCATCTGCGACGGGCCTCGGAACTGCTGGAAGAACTGGAGAAAAAAGAAAAGGGTTGATTATTTGCGCGGTATGTTCCATAATGGATGATGGAATCTTACCGGCTGGCGGAGGACCCCTGCCCCGGCCGAATTCAGGCAAAAAGGAGTTTGTTGGAATGGATTTAAAAGAGATCTTTCTTGATTTGCTGTTCAAAGCCTCTACGGATCTTTCTCCCGATGTCGAGGATGCCCTTAAGAATGCCCTGGCCCGGGAGGACGATGACACACCGGCCCAGGGGGCTTTGTCAACCATCCTGAAGAATGTGAAGATGGCCCGGGAGAGCGGAACCCCCATGTGCCAGGACACCGGTTCGGTACTATTCTACATCGATCTACCTGAAAACACTCCGGAAAAACCCTACCTTGAAGCAATCGACCAAGCACTGAAGGATGCCACGCGCAGGCAATACCTGCGCCCCAATGCCGTAGACTCTCTGACCGGCAGCAATTCCGGCAACAACATCGGAATCAACGTTCCCCAGGTCCACTTTCACCACTCGGATCAGGAGGATGTGCGCATCCGCCTGATGCTCAAGGGGGGGGGCAGTGAAAACGTGGGAATCCAGTATAAACTTCCCGATTCCCGGCTCAAGGCCGGACGGGATCTGGACGGGGTACGGAAACTGATCATTGATGCCGTCTACCAGGCCCAGGGACTCGGCTGCGCCCCGGGAATCCTGGGAGTGGGGATCGGTGGAGACCGCGTATCTTCTTATGCCCTCTCCAAGGTGCAGTTTTTTCGAAAAATCGGCGAAAGACATCCAATGAAGGAATTGGCCGACCTGGAGACCAAGGTACTCAGGGAACTCAATACTCTGGGAATCGGTCCGATGGGTTTTGGCGGAAAAACCACGGTACTGGACCTTTTCGTGGATTACCAGCATCGTCATCCAGCCAGCTTTTTTGTGTCCATCAGTTACACCTGCTGGGCCTTCAGACGGAAAAGCGCAACCATCAAAAAAGGAGAGGTTCATCATGATTAAACTGCAAACCCCGATCTCGGAATCCGAGATCAGAAAATTAAAAATCGGTGACGAGGTGGCCCTCTCCGGCATCATCGTTACCGGGAGAGATAACGCCCACAAATTAATGGTGGACGAAAAACCGGATTTTATCCGGGAATACCTGAAGGAATCGGTCATTTACCATTGCGGACCGGTGGTGCGGAAAAATGACCGGGACGAGTGGGAATTTGTGTCCGCCGGGCCTACCACATCCAAGCGGGAAGAACCTTACCAGGCGGATGTGATCGAAGAATACCAGGTCCGCGGGGTCATCGGCAAGGGGGGCATGGGAGAAAAGACCCTCCAGGGATTGCAAAAAACCGGGGCGGTCTATTTCCATGCCATCGGCGGAGCCGGCACCCTGATCGCCCGAAGCGTCCGACAGATCAAAACGGTCTTCAAACTGGAAGAGTTTGGCACCCCGGAGGCCTTCTGGGTAATCGAGGTGCAGGATCTGCCTTTAATCGTTACCATGGATTCTCACCTGGGAAGTATTCACCAGAAAATCGATGAGTTATCCCGCCGGGTCGCCGATCAGCTGCTGGCTGGAAAACTGTAACTGTCGGCAGGACAGATTTCTTCCGCAGTGTCCATCCGGAGCGTCTCATCATGCATACCCGTTATTATCTGGTAAAAGGCCGGGTCCAGGGAGTCTCTTTCCGCTATTATATCCAGAAGCGGGCCATCGCCCTGAATATCAGTGGTACCGTGCAAAACCTCTTCGATGGGGATGTGGAGATCTACGCCCAGGGAACACCGGAAAATCTGGAAGCCTTTGAAAAGCACGTCCAGTCGGGTCCTCCGCTGGCCCGGGTCACCGGGATTCAAAAAGAAATACTGGAACTGCCCCGGGATTTTTCCGGATTTGACATCCTTTACTGACCCGTTTTCAATGAATTGACAGCCCTGATATGATATGGTATATTGGCCTGTTGAAACCCTCAGGCAGGGAGTAGATCCAAATGCCGATTTATGAATACAAATGTAAAAAATGCGGTAGAAGGTTTGAAAAACTCCAGTCCATTCATGACCACCCTCTGGAAAAATGCATCTTCTGTCAGGGAACAGTGGAAAAATTGATTTCCGCCTCTTCCTTCACCTTCAAAGGCAGCGGCTGGTACCTCACCGATTATAAGAAAAAAAAGCCGGCACCGAAAAAAGAAACCGTCGGAAAAGAAAGCGCCAAGAATTAGCCTTCCTTCAATCCCGCCTGAATCCGACTCCATTCCCCGCCATT